>ERZ778027.246-NODE-246-length-153984-cov-11.750677_pt1 | contig 153984 bp, 182 predicted proteins | sample MGYA00375757_ERZ778027 | MGnify/ENA primary metagenome ERZ778027 (study PRJEB29350, sample SAMN05389817) | bioreactor metagenome | isolation source: Ammonium sulfate bioreactor | place: South Africa: University of Cape Town | collected 2014-02-18 ...
GTTTTTCTTTAGATTGTGCTCGCTTAGTTGGTGCAGCTGCTGGTTTTTCTTTGGATTGAGTTCGTTTAGCTGGTTTTTCTTTAGATTGTGTTCGTTTAGTTGGTGCAGCCGCTGGTTTTTCTTTTGATGGAGCTCGTTTAGCTGGTTGAGCAACTTTTGGAGCTGCTGCTTTACGTGTAGTACGTTTGGCTGGAGCAGCGATTTCTTTGGCTTTTTTGGCTTTTGAAGCAACAACTTTCTTCTTTGGTTTAGCAGGAGCTTTTTTAGCTGGAGCTTTCTTAACTTTTTCGACGGGTTGAGGTGCAATTTCGATTGGTGTCGGTTCAATGACGATGTCAGGTTTTAATCCACGAAGAGCTTCTTCGAGCTTTTCTTTTTCTGCTAAACGAGCGTCGGTTGTTGGTGTAAGTTGAAAGCAAACTCGACGTTGTAGATTAACAATGACTTTCGTTTGAAGTGGTGTTATTGGCTTGTCTTCATTGGCAACAATCATCGATGTCGACGGTGTTGTCTGTGGTTCGAGTGTTCGGACACGACGTCGTGTTGAAATATCAATACTCGGTGTTGTTTGAACACCCATTTCAAGTGTACGAGCGATTGTTTGTTGAATTGCTTCATTGGTTTGATTCAAATTAACAATTTCGATTTCTTGTTGTTGAGGAACAATTGTTGAAACTTGTTCTTCTTCACCAATTGAAACGATTTGCAATGATTTACTTCGTGGAGCCGATGGTGTCGATGAATGAAGTGGATTGATGCTTCCACGAGGTGTTGTTTGAGCTGTCGAACGTCGACTTTGACGTGTGTTCGACGGTTGAACAGGCAATGTTTCTTCGAGAATTGGTGTTTCAATGTCTTCAGTTGGATTGGTTAGAAGAACATTTAACATCGATCGCGATGGAATTGCTGGTGATTCTTGAATTACTGATGGTTCAGTATTAGTTCCCGTTTCTTGTGTTAATAAAATGCCTAACATTGATTTCGAAGGTACAGACGGTGAACTTTCAAGTTGTTCCGTTGGAATTATTTCTTCAGTTTGATTATTATCAGTTGTTGGTTGAGTTAAAAGAACATTTAACATTGATTTCGATGCAATCGAATTTGTTTTTCGTTTTGGCGTCTGCGGTTTGGCTTCAGTTGGTTGTGTGAGAAGAACATTTAACATCGATTTCGATGCGACTGAATTCGTTTTTCGTTTGGGTGTTCGAGCTTTTGCTTCAGTTGGTTGTGTGAGAAGAACGTTCAGCATTGATTTCGAGGCAATTGAATTTGTTTTTCGTTTGGGTGTTCGAGCTTTTGGTTCAGTTGGTTGAGTAAGAAGAACTTCGAGCATTGATTGCGAAGGAATTGCTGGTGAATTGGTTGTTTCACGATTCGGTGTTCGAATTGGTGTTGTAACAGGTGTTTCGTTTTCTGTTGGTTGTTGTGTTAAGAGAACATTTAACATCGATTTCGATGTAATCGCTGGTGAATTTCGTGCGGATTTACGAATATTTACTGGAATTTCAGTTGGTTTTGTCAACAAAATGTTTAACATTGAGTTGTTTCCTTCGTCTTCTTGATTTGTATTTTGTTGCATTGGTGTTCCATATGTTGAGTTTAACATCGAACGACCACGAGCTGAAGAACGACGCTTCGGTGTGTCGTATGTATATTCTCGTGAGAGCTCAGGTATCATTGGTTTCGGTGGCGTAACGTTTTGTTCACCTCCGTCAACTTCAGCTACTTCAGCAGTTGGTGGCGTTGACATATTGAGAGTAAGTGATGCAGATTTCTCTTGCTCAACTTCGTCTTCTTCATTAAGAGTGACCATTTCAACAAATTCTGTTTTACCATCATCGACGAAACATTCAGTTGGCGTTGTGGTTTGTTCGTCAGTAGTTGTTGCTTCAGCTGCAGCTTCAGTTGAGATACGACGACAACTCGAACGAAGCATACGAGCTGTCGGTGCCGATGATCGGCCTTTGCTCGGTTGTGCCAATGGCGAATCAGCTTTGACAGGTTGAGAAATTCGACCGCCTTTTCTCGCTTTGAGTAGTGCTCGGAAGGCAACATCAGTGCATGTCGGTGCCCGAATACTCGGCACTGGAACAGGTGCGACAGGAGCAGCTTGAATATTGTTGGTTGATTCATTTGAAAAATCGTTTAATTCAAACGAGAAATTGGTTTCATCGCCACTGCTGTCAGTTAATTTATCTTGATTCATTGTCGATGATGGTTCATCTTGATTGAGTGTTGTCGATGTTTGATCGACTTCCATTGTCGTATTTTCCATGAGAAACGACGGTGGATTGATCGAATTGATGCTTTCGATGGTTGTCAATTCTTGCGATGATGGTAAACTATCGGCACCTGTTTTTGTTGCGATACTCATACGAATTGAAGTCGATGTTGAATTGATGATGTCGGTTGGTGTGACAACAGTCAATGAAAGTGTATCGTGACTGGTTTTTGGTGAATCACGAATTGTACTGCCTGAGCCGAGACCTAAGAGTTGTTCGAGTGCACGAAACGAATCGTCCGATGGAGCGATTGGCTGATTGGTTGAGTTTTCTTTTTCTAATTCTTCTAAACGAGTTTCAAGCGTCATCGATGGTTCAATGGTAAATGTCGATGATTTATGCATAAGTGACGGTTGAGCCGGTAACTCTTCATCGTCTTCAGGTATCGACGGACTTTCGCTTTGAATTGTTGGTAATGTTGAACGTGGATGAAGCGATGATCGGCCTTGTTGTTGTTCTTCGATTTGAACGGATTGTTCGTCGACAATTGTTTGTTCAGTGTACCAAACTGGTTGAAGACTTGAGTTGATATCTGTTGCTGTTGCAGTTGTGTCCATGGGAATTTCTTCAGGTGCAAGAAGTTTCAATGGTGTACGTGTCACCTTGGGAAAACTTTCCTTTTGTTCGAGTAATGCCGTTGCTTTCTTGGTCGGTGCTGATGCCATACGATTAGCTTCTTCAATTGGACCGCGACTTAAATCGCACACATAAGGACTTGTTTTTGATAAATGTACAAGCATTTTTAAAACGAAAATTGATTCGGTAAAATTACCAAAAAAAAAGCAATCTGAAATAAATTCACAAGAAAGGAAAGATGTGTGTGTGTGTGATTTCGACGAAGAAAAAATAGCGAAAGAAAGACAGAGAGAACGAACGAACGGTCACACAACGAACGAACAAAGTCTTTGTTTCCGATGAACGACCGATCTTTGTCTGTTGCCGGCAAAATTGCCGCCAATCAGGTTCAGCGTTCAAGTCTTTGTTCAGGCGCTCGGAGTGTCGCCACTGTTGGTGAGTTCAACTTGGCCTTTGTTCAATATGAAACGAGAACATGAATGCTTGTTTCGTACAAAGCTGAAAATTGACCTAAATTAATTGAAAGAGATGTGTGAACTCGCTTTGGAATGAGAAAGGAGACAAAATAACAATAATAATGATGATGATTCTGTGAAATTTTCTTGATTTTTATTGAGTTCAAAATGATGGAAATCAATTGTTACCCCGTAGAATATAATGACTAATTAGATTTCTGTAGTGGAACTAATTAATTTAACTTGATGAACGTGAAAAATTTGTTTGCAAAGACAATATCAATGAAAAAAACCGTCAACCAGCGACACTATCCTTTTACCAACTGATTTGTGCTTTCGTTGGTCTACTAGTTTGAATAGTTTATGCGAAAGCGATTCTGTTTTAGAATTAAATAGATAAAGAAAGTAGTTCGTGCACCTTTTGTTTTTTGTTGTTGAAACGTATTTCCAAGTATAAAAATGGATGAAAACGACGATCAATATCGTTGGGAATCAGGCTATGAACGAACTTGGTAGATAAATAAATCTTCAAAATCTTGAAATATGTTCGATAATTTAGGGAAGCAATTCAGGAGGATGAATATGGCTCACTCACAGCTAGTATCAATGCTATTAATCAGAAAAATCGACGAAAAGAATTAGCACAATTGCCCAATGTTCGTCTTGGGATGGTTCGTTGATTTAACTGCATTTTGAATATGAAAATGTTGTTTTCAAAACCTAGATGCGGCACCTTTATGTAGTTTTGGATATGTCAGATGCAATGAAAGATCAAGATCTTCGACCTAATCGACTTTTTTGTTCAATTGAAGTCAGTAGAATTTCTCTTTCTTCAGAATGAACAATTCGTTATTGATTTCTTAGCTGTTGAAAGAATTTATCTTTCTCTATTTCGACTCGAATCCAATCTCTCAAATCGGTATTCTCATTACACGAAAGAAACGTGTCGAAAAAATCAGTGAACTCGCTGGCAATCCTCGTTCACATGTTGCTCTACTCGAACAATTGAAATATCAAGAATGTGAAGGTGAAACATCGATTCAAAATGCACTCGAAGTTGGCCTACAAACATTGAAGTATTATTTTCAAAACTAAAACAAAATTCAATTTTTATCTTCGCCAATTAGACATATGCCGAAATATTCCAGTCGAGAAATGCTTTTTGTCGTCGGATGTTTAACAACCTGCGATCCGGGAAATATTCTACAGACAATTAAAGTAGAATTTCGAGTTGATGAATTGTTTTGTTAATCAACGAGAACTTGTTTAGATTTGTAAAGAAAATGAAATTCGTTGTTCAGTCATTAGTTTATCAGCTGAAGTTCGTATTTTTCGAAAGTTAGCTACCGATACCAAAGGTCTATTTCATGTCATAACCGATACAACACATTTTCAAGAATTATTACAAATTCATTCTCGACCATTGCCAGCTCTCGATAAATTCGAATCTTCACTTGTTCGCATGGGCTTTCCAAAATATCGAACTTATACAACAAATACGAATCTCTCATCGACAACAACAAGCAGTACAAAACATGAAAAAGCTTCGATGTGCATGTGTCATCTCGAACAACGAGGTGGCACACAAGGTTTTTCAATTGGCGGCTATTTTTGTCCAACGTGCGAGAGTAAATATTGTGAATTACCAACCGAATGTAGTGTTTGCCATTTGACATTGGTTTCGGCACCACATTTAGCCAGATCTTATCATTTCCTATTTCCTATTGAACAATTTAATGAATTAGCAATTGATAAAGTAACACAGCGAAAATGTTTTGCATGTCAACATGTTATTGATGATCAAAAACAAAAACATATCTATCAATGTCCAAAATGTGAGAATTTCTTCTGTTTCGAATGTGATATTTTTATACACGGAACCATATTCACCTGTCCCGGTTGTATTCGTTATGGGCAACTGAAATAAATTTTCCAATGCATGTTTTTCTTTTTCTTAATAATAAAAAGTCGAGAACAAAAAATCGAAGTAGGAAATTCTAGATGCTTTCTAGATCATTAATTCATCTTTCGAAGCGAATTGTTTTGCAACGAACAATGGCAACAGAATCGCCGTATAAAGCCAATATTCTTGCCAATCAAGTTGCACTTGTTACCGGTGGTTCGAGTGGAATTGGATTGGAAATTTGTCGACAATTAGGCAAACACGGTTGCAATGTTGTTATGATGGGACGACGAGCCGAAGTTCTTCGTTTAGCAGAGAAAATGCTTGCTGATGAAGGTATTCGAGCGTACGGAGTTCAAGGTGACGTTCGAATACCAGAGGATGGTGTTAAAGCAGTTAAATCAACTGTTGAAAAATTTGGCAAATTAGATTGTTTGGTTAATGGTGCAGCTGGAAAGTGAGTGCACCGATATGAATGATGAAATTGAAAAGTTATGTTTTTATTTTCAAATAGTTTTCTATGTGCAGCAGAAAATCTTTCACCCAAAGGTTTCAAAACTGTTATGGAAATTGATACACAAGGTACATTTAATATGTGTCACGCTGCATTTCCTGAAGTAATCGAAAGATTTGATTTCTATCGACAATAGTCGATCAATAAAAATATTTTTTTGTAGCTTCGTAAAAGTTCAAATGCGAATATTATCAATATTTCGACAACATTTCAATATTCTGCTATGTGGTATCAAGCTCATGTTACTTCGGCTAAAGCTGCTATCGATGCTCTTACACGAGCATTGGCACTCGAATGGGGCGAATATCATATTCGTGTCAATGGTATTGCACCGGGACCTATTGCTGATACAGCTGGTTTTACGAAATTAGGCGGTTCGTTAGCCGATAATGATGATCCATCGAATCATCCTTTACTTGAATCCGTTCCGTTGAAACGTCTCGGAACGAAATGGGACATTGCTATGTCGGTTTTATTTTTATTATCAACCGCTGGTCAAAATATTACAGGAAGTATTATAATCAATGATGGTGGTAATTGGCTTTTCAAGCCTCAAATTATCGATCGTGAGACAGTTCAAAGTTATTCACGTTCGATCGAAAAGAAAAGTCGTCAAGAAGGCCTTGCACCAGCTTCAAAACTCTAAATTTTCGTGCTTGTTTTGTGATTTTTTTTTATTCTTTTAAATAAAGCAAAAAAATAATATAGTGAAATACGACGTTAGACCATACAATCACCAAAGAGAAAAAAAAAAAGAGAAAATATGAAGATTCTGTTTTCGAGAAGAAAAACGCGGAATGCGAAATGATAAAATATGTTGAAATAACGACTAGTCAAGCAACACTGACAAACAAACAAACAAACAAACAAGAAGAAGACTAAGAAGATTATGTTGCATTTTGTCGTCAAATATCAGGTATCGATGAATGGAAATAGGGTTGAGAATCTTTGACAAGTAATGTATAGCACACATCACAAACACGAGAAGGACGATTATGTGGACCCGTATGAACAGTTTTATTCGTACAATCTTTACAGAGAACTTTACCGCAATGACCTACGAAAAGAAAAGTTAAGAAAAAAAACGATTTCGATGATTAACTTACGACAATGATGTTTTCTCCAAGTCACTGAAAATGATGAATGACATCGTTGACATTCAGGATAATCTTCTTCAGGTTGCCAACGTAATTGAGTTTCTGAATTGCGAATTTCTTCTAATTGAACCTATTCGATGATATAAAACGAAAAATGTCAAAATCAATATTTGAAATTTGAAACTTACTATTTAACATACTTGAAGCGATTGAGAAAGTTTAACAAAATCATGTTGAACGGATTCACTGTTTTCTAAATCGATTTTAAGTTTTTGAATTTGTGCACGAAGTGATGCATTTTCTTCATCAACATTTGCCTAAAGACAAACAATTCAAATAGGACATTCTCGTTCATATGATTCGGCACATACTTTAGCCTCCGTTATTTGCTCGAGTTTTTCTTTTAATTGATTCGTAAATGAATTAGCAACTGTTTTCGTTGTTTTCAATTCATTTGCACGTTCTTCTAATTGTTTTTCAAGATCTCGTTTTAAATTCATGATACGTTCGTATTCAGTCTGTAGACTTTGCAGAACAATAATTTCATCTTTTGCTGAATTCAAATCTCGATTTAATAAATGTTCGATTTGTTCACGTTCGCGAATATCAGCTTTGTGATTATTCTGTAATTGTTGAATATCATTTTTGTATTTTTCTTTTAATTTCAATTGTTGAATAATCTGTTCACGTAGTTTACTGATTAGAACGCAAGCTTCCTGAAGAAAATAAACACGTAGTTTCTAAATTGAAATTAAAACAAAAGAAAAATGACTTCGAAATTGTTTGGCGTCTGCTGTTGTAATTGTGTCAATTGCTGAACAGTCTCGTTTTCGTTTGTTATGGTGACAAGAGATGCATTTTCAGTTTCTAATCGTTGAATGTAGAGATGAAGAATTTCTCGTTCTTTAACGAGTTTTTTTATGTTATTGACTTGTTCAGTAAACAGATTTTCATAATGAAGTTTCATATCACGATAATCAGCATCGTTTTTTTCGGTTTTTTTCGTTAAAGTTGTTAACTGAAAACCAAAAAAGATTATTTAATTGAAAAAACAAACAAACGAACTTGATCGAGAATAGTATTTGTTTCAATGAGTTGTTTTTCAATTTGTAAACGTATTTGTTGTTCTTTTTCGAATTCAGCTTTAGCTAATGATAAATCAAATAATAATTTGACATTTTCATCTTGTTTTTGATTATTTAATAAACGTAATTTCGTATTTTCTTCATGTTGTTGTGAGCATTTATCACAAAAGCTTTGTGATATATCCATGATTTGATTTATCTAAATAGATAGGTTCGATAGACAACGAGTGTGATGATTTTGTTTTCTTTTTTCTTCTCTCGTGTTAGTCTTAAGGGATGAGGGCACACGAACTATGTCGATGGTAAAAGGAAGAAGAACAGCTATATTTTTTTCATTGGAGAAGATACAAACCTGCGCAAGCAATTCGTCCCAATCACTTTCTGTTTTATGATAGCGTGCATCGTGTAATTTTGTATCGTCATCATTGTTGTTGGTGGGTGACGGTTGGGAATCAATTGATGTTGCTGTTATTGTTGTGGAAGATGAATCATTTGATTTGAAGCTTTCTGTCAAAACAAAAGGATAAGAGCGAAATCAATTTTTAATGAATAAAATTTCGTACCAGCAAGAATTTTATGTTGATCGGATGTTAAGATGGATAGTAGATTTCGCATTTGAATTAATTGTTTCTTTTCAAATGCGATGAATTGATCATGTGTATGAGCGTAGATTTGAACATATTTGTTTCGATCTTCATTCGCATGTTTAACAGCGAATTGACCTATAAAAACGAATAATTTAAAGAAACAAAACAACAACGAATTTTCGTACTTTCGTTTAGTTGATTTGTCAATTCTTCGACTTGTTTTTGTAATTTTTCACATTGAACATTCAAACGAATGATAGCTAAATCTGATGTATTGTTTGTTTGCGGAACATTCTCCTATAACAAAAAGAACGAAAAACGAATAAATATATAAAAAAAATAATCTGATAAGAATCAACGCAAAGACGAGAAAAAAAACGAGACTTTGAAGTATCATCATTTATATTTTTCAGTCTATTATATTACTTTTTCAAGGTCGTAAACAGGTGCCTATCTTTCTCATTTAAATATTTCGAGAAAGATATATAATCGTTTTGTTCTTTGCCTTCTTTTTTTTTTAATATCATTTATTGTTTTTTTTCAATTACATAAAAAAAAAGCTATGAGCGGTAAAAAACCATCACAACATGTCGAAAAATTTCATTGGCATCTTTGGCTGTTATTCGCAATCGAGAATTGGATTCTCGATTTCGGTCGTCCAATAGCCATGCTTGTTTTTCCACTGAAATGGTTTCCATTGAATTTGCCAAGTGTCGGCGATTACTTCCATATGATTTACAATATCATCACGCCATTTATTTTGCAAAGCTTAATATCGAAAAGTCCGAAAGCATTCAATCAAAGTGTATTCACCGTTCTCATGACGGTGTTTGTTATGGGCGCAAGTATTCATTTAGTCGGAGATTCAGTCGATCATCGATTGGTTTTAAATGGATATCAATTACATTTAAGCGTACGAGAAAATCCAATTATGCAAAAACTCGATCCACCGGGTTTAATCGATTCTTTTGAATTGCTCTATTTTTACGATGAAGAACTAGGTCATTACATGTGGTAAGTCAACTTTGTTATCTACCGACGAATTGCATTCCATTCTTTAGGTATTTGCCGTATTTTCTTTGTTTTCTTCTATTTTTCAACACAACTTTTCTTCCAGCTCAAACAAAAACTGTCGGTGCAGCCTCATTCTGGCCATTGGCTATTCTAAATTCGACCTATTACTGGTATTTAGTTACCGAAGGACAAATTACTCCATTATTTGTCGGTACAACTGTCGTTATGACACTTATTTGGATCTACCAACGATTAATTAAGAAAAATCGTTTGGATATTAATGGACGATTTTTATTAGTCACTTTTCATTTAACAATTGGCCTTGTTGCTTTATGGACAAGTTGCTTTTGGAATGATGAAATTCTACGAGCGAAATATGCGTCAAGTTTAATCTATGTTCCCGAACCTTGGTCGGTTTATTCGTTGTATGGGAAAAGATTTTTTTAAAAACGAAAAAATAAATTCCTAGTTGACAAGAACTTACCGTTGTTGTTGCTGTTGTTGAAGGATTGTCTTGGTCTGCCGAGGAGAATGATAATGTCAATTGACGAGGCTAGAATAAAAACAACAAACGATGAAAATTGTTTTCGATTTTTATTTACGAGAGATTCAAGTTCGACAATTTTGTCTTTGGCTTCTTTTAATTGAACTTTTAATTGACTGATTTCAGTTTCCAATGGAATAATAACAGATTTTAACATTAGTGTACTTTCTTGAGCTTTTCTCATGTCTTCTTCAAGATTTTCATTTTCTTGTGCAATAGTCGATTGATTCGACGAGAGTTTATCACGTAACGAACGTGATATAGTCGCTAGAACACTGTCTCTGAAAAACAAATCAAACATCTAATTCGACTAATTTGTCAACGAGTCAATTTACTTGTCATCGGCAACTTTCAATCTTAAATCATGATTTTCTTGTTGTACAATTTCAAATTTTCGTCTAACATTATTCAATTCATTGTCATATTTGCTGCGAAATTCTCCGACACGATCACGAATCGTTTCTTGAAAAGAAAATATGTTAATTATTATTGCGTATTTTCATTTACCTTCCATGAGAATATTAATCGTTGCTAGTTCTTGTTGATGTCGTTGTTTAATATCGGCTATTTCGGCAATTTTTGTCGAATCTGCGAAATCAACGACAGCTGTGAGATTAGTAAATTGTGTTTGCAAAGATTGATAATCATTTTGTAATTTGGAAATATATTCTTTGATATTGTCCGGTAATTGGGAGAAATCTTTAATTTTGTCGATTAAAAGAAAACAAATCAACCGATTTTGTAAATATTTATTAAACAGAAAATCAAAAACGAGCATTTACCTATAGTCTCCGTCATTCTTTATTAAAGAACAGAAAAATAACTATAGAACTAGTTTTGATGAGAGAAATAATAATATTGATTATGCTGTATGTTGTTTTTTTAATCTAGTCGAATGAAGGAATGACAGATGTCACTGCGAAACAAAATGTGATGAGCTTTTTTTTTATTGTCGAGCAGCAAGTTTGTCTTTAAGAAATTGTTCTTCGTCAATTAAACGTTGAAGATATTGTTGTTGAAAATCAGCTATTTGATTATGTTTAAATTGTCGAAGTTCAGCGATTTTTTCTTGCATTAATAATCGACGTTGTTCTTGTTCGTGACGTTTTTTCTCCTGATATTCATAACGAAGAATATTCAACGCTTCACTATATACAATGAATAAAATACGTCAATGAATTTATTCGTTATAAGATCTTATATATACCGAGCATCACGTAATGCTGTTAGTTTCTCTTGAAGTGTTTCGAAATGTTGACGTTGTCGATCGAGATCATTCTTTAATTGTTCAAGATCATTTGCACAAGTTTGAAGAGTTATAAACGAAGAGAGTAGTGCTGTATCACCGATGACATCACGCTTGCGTTGGTCTGAAAAAGTCATGCATCCTCCTGTTTTTTTTTGTCTTTTTGAAGGCTACGATTATCTACGTCTGATCTGTCAGTAAATCTGCACCGGATTTCCATGGTAGATTTAAAAAAACAAACGTCTTGACAATACGTTTTTACTTACAATTACTCGTTGCTCGATTCATAAATCTTTGAATAGCATCAGCTGTTTTTTCTAGAAGATTTTCTTCGATTATTATTATCGGTTCGATTTTCTTTTTCTTCGTTTTTTTGGTTTGTTCATCGGTTTCTTTCTGTGACAAAGATAAAGCTATGGCTAATTGATATTCATCGTCAGTTTTCGTCTTTTTTATTGTCGAATTTTGAAAGATCTGCTCGATTAGTGATTTCATACAAATCGAACAAATTCGTCGTTCGTTCGTTTTCGGTATGAAATCGATGAGAAGTTTATAATCATCGGATCGTTGTAATTCTGTCCAGCATAGACGACAGTATTTCTTTGAGCAATAGAAACATTTTTTGAATATTTCAAGAAGTTTTTCTTTTGTTTGACAACGTGGACAAATTACTTCTTGAATAATTATTGACATGAATCAAATCGTTTAGAAAGCAAAAAATAAATAAATAATAAATATCATTTCTACTATGTTGACAAGGAGATTTTTTTAGTCTATTTCGTGATTGAACTATAGGGAGAGAGAAGAAGAGAGAGAAAGACTTCTTTTTTGTTGGGTGTATATGAAGGTAGAACGAAAGGATTGGGGTAAATAAGTAGGAGAACGAAGAAGAGAAAGAAAAGAACTATTTCGAATATAGGCGTGTAGTGTAGTTTGCATGCACATTTTAATCATTGAACTTACGTTGCCCGTTGACAAGTAGCAAGTTGAGAAGAGTTTCGTTTGGTACAAATAAGCATGATGCAATGTACGATTGACCATCGTTGTTAATTTTCTCTTTCTTTTTTTATTGAGTAGATTTCGAGGTCGATAAAAATATGTATTTTTTTTATTACTTTAGTTAGTGACTGTTGTTTATTATCGTCAAGGTGTTTCAACGAATAATTCAATCGGACATTTAGTCTTTGATGTTCATTAACTATTTAGATTGTATAGAAGTGATTTATTTTTTATAATTATGTCTGGACGTTACAAAAAAAAACACGAGAGACGTACATAAGTCGAACGTTCTTCGTTTTTTTCTTTACTGTCGCGTCAAGTTGACCTGCGAACAAAAGACAATGACGGTAGATGGACACTCGCGTTTTTTTCTTCTTGTCGCATGTTATTCGAGAATTGCGTATGTCTGCAATGTTCGATTTAATGTAATCGGTCAGTCATATGCCTCGCAGGTAGAACAGTCTGTCATCGAGTTGACGAAGTCAATGATTCTGTCAAAATCAGGATTATTTAGTTTGCCGGTCTGCGAGACAGTACCACGATTAAATCAGCATGGAAAAAATTAATTTCCTTTCTTCTTGTTTCGATTTAATCATCACGACAGATGATACATTAGCGATTCATTTATATATTCTACGCAGTTTGCAAATGAATGAATGAATGAGTTTTGGCTCGTTGTTTTTTAGTTCTCGAAGATCGAACTTGGGAATGTCACATCGTCGAATTTGATTATACATTCGTTTAACTCAATTTCTTTCTTAAGAAATCAGCAGAGAATTTATTTGACATTTCATTTTTTTTTCTTTCGAAGATAGATAACCATGTTTTTTCTGCGTTGATCAATCGGCAAATGAGCAAAACAATGTTGCGATTTACTTGTAAAATCGCCGTGATCATTCTTGTCATACTCGGTTTGATCGAATTAGGCTTAGCCATGTGGACAATTCTCGAAAGTCGATACAAAACATTAGCATACAATCTCGCTGACGTCGGATACATTGTGAGTCTCTTGTCTTTCTCATTTGAATTAAATTGATTTGATTTTCAAAACAAAAAAAAATAAGGATCTATGGATTTTACGTTACATTTCAATGTGTTTATTTGCTTCATCGATAATCACATTAGTTATGTGTTTAATTCTTATTTGGGGTCTATGTTCGGCACATGTATTTATATTCATTGCATCGATTATGCTAACAATTGTTGTTCTTGCTGAATTAACAATTGGAATTGTGACATTTTCGAGTAAATTTCAAACGAAATTAACATTACAAGAACAATTGCCGAAATTAGGTAGAGAAAAAGAAGAAAAAGAAAACTTCGTTTTGCTAAATTTCAATGTTTAGTTATAACTTATCGACAAGGTAATGATGAACGAGCGAGTCGAGCTTTAGATTATCTTCAATTAACATTTTATTGTTGCGGATCTGATGGTCGTTTATCGTATCAAAATAATGTTCCATTTTCCTGTCAAATGCATAGTGTCGGTTGTCTACCTCGAACAATGTTCTTTCTTGATTCATGTCTCGATGCATTCGCAGCTGTTTTATTACTTTTTAGTTTAGTTAAATTGTTGATTGTCATTTTTTTCTATACATTTCTTTGTATTTATCGTCGATATCGGCATAAATATCACGATGCCGATGGTGATCCAAGCAATAGCAACAAGAATAATCCATCACGATGGCATCATTCGTCAAGTTTCGATTCCGAATCATCATCGTCCGATAATCTACCAAAGAAATTACTTATTTCACCGCCTGTTATTCATCATGATAATGAATATATTGAAAAACGACAAATTATTCTCAATGATTACGATTCTCAAACGCCGACTAAACGTGTACAAAATGCTCCGATGTTTTTATCATCACAGTCGAATAATAATACCAATCAAAATCTGTCAACACCACCGAATGAATCGAAAACAACGAGAAAATTATCATCGATTTCAGAGAAAACAGAAAAAACAGAAACTGACGAAAGCGAACCCGATCTTTTACGTTGCAGACATCATAATTACAAACGACAAGCAATCATAACTCCTGTCAATTCGAAACAAGTTCCACCACCTTTACCAAAAAAATTACCAACAATAAAAAATCGTAAAAAGAATTCAGGAACAGGAGGAGACGATGATAATGATTCAGGTGTCGAACGTTCATCATCAGAAAAATCATTCGACGAAGCAAATTCCATCAAACGACATTCAGCTACTTCATCATCCGTGGAAACATTAAATAAATCGAAAACATCGATCAATAGCAAGCCAACTCCTACGCTCAGTTTTTCCAATGTTTTTGTTACCTCCGTTTCTCAAGGTGAAACAGCAAATCAATCTCAAGATGTCAAAAAGCCGTTAACTAGTTCGCCATCTTCTTCATCATCATTCTCCGATCGTTTATTGCTAAGTGATATTGCAACACCAAAGCCAATTTTAAAAAAATCTCCTCAACAATCATCACCATCGAGTGATCAAGATCGAATTCCACCGAGTTATCAAGATCAAAAGAAAATGTCGTCTATTCTCAATACAAAAACTTACATTAAATTTCCTCAAGCATCAACAATAAATACGAATTCAACAAAAATCTATGTGCCATACAAAACCAAAGAACATTCGCCAACGAATAGCCAACCGAAACCAGCACCGAGACCAAGCTTAAAACAGTCATCATTCGATAAACAAGACGAAAGTCTCGTTTAAATACGCTTTTCTGTTGTTGTTGTTGTTGTTTCTTTTTGTAATCAAATTTAGAAATAAATATACTTATTAGTAACAAACTTGCTATTCAGTATCATTTTACGAATAGACAATTTGTAATCAATTAGAATGCAAATAGAAAAAAAGTATATTGACTGTTCGTAATCTACATCAATGATTTTATGTATCATAAAATTGCATTTTAATGACAAGTCTCTTTTCGAATAAAATAAAACAAAACTCGGTAGAATAAAGACATAATAGTTCGTTCACGTGTTTGGTGTTGTACTGATGAAAATTTATCTTATCTATCGTCTTTTTTTTATTTGCCACTTTTGTTTCATTTGACAATATTTACATAAATTTGGGACTAGAGTGAATTTGTTGGTGCTTTATTAACAAAACTATCGAAGAACAGAGAAGTCCACATTGATGCAGTAGAAAGAAAAGGCGTTTCTTTTTTTTTTCTCTCTTATTTCTTTCAACACTCAGAACACAAAAAAAAATAATTCATAGAAAGAAAAAAAAAAGAGAAAGAAAACGGTGCTTCTAACGACAACGTTGTGTTCTTTTGTCACCATAGTATTAAACTAGCCTTAGACATGTCACACAATATATCTGAATCAAAAGAAGCTAAAAGCATCGAAATAGATTTCTTTGTAGGATTCAATATTTAAAATCAATAAAATGCGAGCGATTTTATCTGCACAAAAGAAAATACCATGTCGACGATTGTTTCTTTTTCTTATTTTACTTGGTTTGATTTATGCATATTATTATCATTCCATAACAAGACCATATCGGCCTTATATTCCAACGTTTCGTGTTCGATCACATCATAAATCAATGTCGGACAAAGTATCCATCGCACATTATACAACAACGTACGGCTATCGTACTGATTCTAAATCGTCTTTGTTCGATGCAAATTTAAATCAAATATGTGAAATCATCGATCCAGAAGAATATTTATATGCAAATGGTGTTGTTGTTAGTATTGTTGATTTTGTACGTTTTCCAACTGTTGAAAATAAAAAGCAATTATATCGAACGAAACATTTATCTCAACTATGGCTTTTTCATTCGGAAGAATCGCCGAGAAATTCTTATCGAACAGTTCAAATGAAAAATATAACTGAACTCGACGATTGGTTTAATTTAACAGCAACATTAAAACCTGAATCAGATATTCATATACAATATCGAGTAACGAATCGATTGATTGATTTGTTTGTTTTCATTTATTTTTCTTCTCTTTTATAGGGCTATCGGATAAAACCTGAATTAAGTCAATTTTTTCAAAATAAAATCAATCGTACGCTCAATTCAACTTTTCTACCACAACCAAAAACATTTCCAGATCTAAATGTAACTTATCTAAACACATTAACATCGGTTTTAAATCAAGAATATTTCTCACGACAAGATCATTATTCGAAAACTTGTCCATATACTTGCAATCACCCATTGCCAGACGACGTATTTCGATCGATTGAACCGACATTAAAACCCATTTCAGTGCCGAAATTAAGCCATGATACTGTCTATATTGCATGGTTTGTTTCGAATTGTGATAGTCATTCCGGTCGTGAAGAATACGTTCTTAAACTTCGTTCACAACCTGGCATACATGTCGATATCTACGGTGGTTGTTCATCAGTTCTTAATTCACATGTTGTTCCTATACAATGTCAAAAAGGCACGCCGAATTGTACGGAAATTACTCTGTCAAATTATCGATTTTATTTGTCATTCGAAAATTCGAAATGTGATACGTATATCTCAGAAAAATACTGGAATCAAGGTTTAAATGGCAATGCTGTGCCGATTGTTATGGGTGCAAAAAAAGAGCAATACAAACGCATAGCTGTACCAAATTCTTATCTTCATGTCGATGACTTCGCATCAGTCGAGCAACTCGCTCGAGAACTTCATCGTTTGAATAGAAATCTTACAGAATTTACGAAATATCTTCAATGGAAACAATTGTACGATGTTGACGGTCAATATGCGTCAGTGATTGGACTTGATATTCATACAACACTTTGTCTTCTCGGGCATTATCAACGTTTGCATCATCTCAAGGAAAATAATAACCATGTACAGTTTTTATTGCAACGCATCCGTGATATATTCAGTGTAGGAACTGATAAATTACCGAATTTCAATTGGGAAACAGCGAAATTGAAGCCAGTGAAAATTAGTGAATTTTATAATCCTGGAGTGAACTGCTGGGATAATGAATATCCGTCATTTCCTAGACGAGCTTTTAATTTTCTGTTTACATGGTGGAAATTATTTTAATTGTTATTCTCATTTATTGTCAAATGAGAAAGTTATGTTTGTTTTGTTTTTTTAAATATAAATTAAGATGTTATGTCGCACAAAGGCAGTCATACAATCGAAAGAGGCAAAAAATATGCAATTTCATTAACTGATTTGTTGAACAACTAAATTGTCGTAATAAATGTAATCATCGGTACTTGATTTCCATTCATCTCCTTTACCACCACGAAATCTATTTTCAAAAAAAAAAAGAACAAATTCATTGAGAATAACTTATCAAGAGAATAAAAAGACATACGTATGAAATGATAAATTATTGATAAATCGTTTACTCTCATTTGTTGTCCAACGCATGCTTTGATCAAAAACAGTTTGACCATTGATTTGAATTTGCGCATGGCCATCATGGTTACTGCCAGTATTCGATTTAATATACATGTGCACTTTATATATTTGACCTTTTTGAATACTGCCAGTTGTTGGATAAGATTTACCAAAATTATCTCCACAAGGTCCTGCCATTCCAACATAATACACGTATGGAATAAAGTAGACTCGTTTTGTACTTGGATTGTTGTACCACATTATACGAAGACTACCACCGGCACCATCATGTGGTACATTACATCCGGTATTGTCGTTTCCAATGCCAAAACCGAAGCCAACTTTGCCACCTCGACTCCAATTGAATGCACTGTGAAATCGAACTTCGAAATCGAGTTGATAAGCTGTACCATCAGGGATTTTCGTGTTCGAAATAAGTCCGCCGTCTCCCGAAAGACTGTTCTTCCTGATGGTGATTCGTAGCATTCCATTTGATATCATAGCACGATCGTCATGCCATCCAGTTACAGATCCAAAATCAGCTTTTGCCATTGCTGATGTATAAGTTTCGTTGCTTCGATATTTATTCCAATTGATTGTTTTATGATACATTGCAGCGGATGCTGAATAAGAAGAAGAAGAAAAAAGAAATAGTTCAATAATAATATCAGTTCTTTCCTACCATATTGTAAGAAATACAACATAAATCCATTGATTATAGCTGAATAAGAAAGTAAAATTATGTTAAAATACTTTGAAATAAAAAACAACTACTTATAAATATGATCGACTTCATTGTTTTTGATAGTATTGCTCTCCGAAAATATTTAGAATTAGAAAACGGATTGCAAGTTTCTATATATATAGATTTGATCGGTATAATTAACTAGAAGATTATAGTACAGGTGATAGATCAACTAATACTTCTGTAAATACGCCCTCAGAACTAGAATAAAATTTTATCTATGTGTTAGTAGAAATGTGTCCAATGAATAAAGAAGAAACAAAAAAAAATAATATAATTTATGTAATTAACTGATTTGTTGAACAGATAAATTGTCGGAATTCGAAGATTAGCAGTGATGCCTGGGTCCTTTTTAACTATTACTCGTAGCATATCATTTGATATTTTAGCACGATCTTCATTCCAATAAGTTATAGATCCGAAATGCTGAATAATGAAAACCAAAAGAATTACATTCATTATAACTATATTAGACATAGTTATTTGATCTACGTAATTAAGTAGCGTTCTTCATTCACAATTAAAAGCCCTCGCTTTCATATTAGTCGAAGTCAGTCAAGTACCTAGTGCTTTCGAGGCACATCTGGTGAGTTAAGAGAACATATTAAAAAATAGTCGAAATATTACAGATTCCCAAGCATAGAAGATTATAATACTAGGAAATAACTTGATTAATATTTCTGTATGTTTATCTTATAAAGTCTTTTGACTTCTACATTCATTCCATTTCTAAATAATCTTGATAATAATCAAAACATTTGGTAAATTTCTTCTTCTTTATTTTTTTTATTATCTTGTTTTATATTTGATGATACATATAATAAACAAGATGAAAACAAAAACGTCGGCAAACATCGAAGAAAATTGTTTGTTCACTGATTGTTTGCTTATTTTTTCTTGGCATCTTTGACAGCGGCTTTCTTTGTACCACGTACTTTCTTCATACGATTCTTACGTTCTTTACGTTGTTTACGTGCAGTCTTCTTCGGTTCAACAAGACCTTGTCGTGTAAGACGATAACGTGGTTCGAATTTCTTGGCAAAATCGAGTGAATCATAGATAAGTGCAAATCCAGTTGATTTGCCACCACCAAAATTTGTATTAAAGCCAAAACAAAATACTAAATCTGGCGTTGTCTTGTAGAGTTGTGCGACTTTATCACGGATTTCTTTTTTTGAAAGTGATGCCCGTTCAGGATGAATGACATCAACAACCATTTGTCGACGAGATAAAAGTCGATTGGACTTAAATTTACGTGTGCGAATTGTACAGGCCGAATCGGACATCTTTTTTTTTCTTCTTACAAGAATTTATCTAAAATAAAAACACAGATTGAAAACAAATCAGTAAACATGATTTTAGTTTCGAATAGAAAAATAAATGAAATGAATATACAAGTTGTTTTATCAACAGAAAATGTCGAGTAACCAATGATAAAGCATGCTTTTTCAGTTCCTCCCGAACTTGATTGGTCGATCCAGATTTTGCTCGACATCCATTTATTTATTTGTTTACTTTTGTAGTTTTTCCTTTGATTTCCGTGTATTTTTGTTTTTTTTCTCTCTTCAATGAGTGAACCAACTTCAAATATAATCATCGAATCGTTGAAACAGATCGAAAACGAAACACCACAGTTAATTCTTAAATATGAACAAACAAATGGTCATGGTATTCAAACGTTAAAATGCTTGGATGCTATGCGTAAAGAACGACAATTATGTGATGTGATATTAACTGTTGAAGGACATGAATTGTTCGCTCATCGAGCATTATTATCTTGCCATTCGAATTATTTCTTCGAACTGTTTCTTGGTAATGAAAACGAAACAGGAACGAACAAACCATTGTATTATCGAATGGATGGTGTTGAATATCAAGCTTTGAAATTAATCTTACAATTTATCTATCGAGGAAGGTAGAAAGAAAAACATCATTTTTCCGTTTTCAATAATAAATCTGTTGTTCTGTTGATAGTTTTTCTTTAACATCCGATTTAATTCGAAAGATTTACTTAGCATCGTATCAACTACGTATCGAAACAATCTTTAAAGCTTGCTCAAATTATCTTGGTCAACAATTGACTGCACAAAACTGTTTGAGTATGTCTCTGATTCAGTGAGAATATTCGAGAAATTCTAAACAATGTAAGATTTAGTGCACAGCTCAGTCATTCACATGATTTATCTCGTAGCTCTAGATGAAATCGAATCGATTGAAAAAGAAAATTAGTTCCAATAGATTCATTGATTTGATTTCATTTAGGTATTCGTCATTTGGCAATGGATGATGAACTTCGAATGAAAGCAACTGACTTCATTCAAACGAAATTTCTCGCGATCTTAGAAACACGAGAATTTCTTACATTGCCAACGATTAAATTGGAACTGATTGGTAAACACTCAGAGAGAGAGAGGATGAGCGAACAAAATATTCTTGTTCAAATCAATAGATTCGACATTGTTGAAACCGAAAACTATGTGTGATCTTGTTATCGATTGGATTGTTCAACAATTGTCGAATGATGATAGTAATCTTCAAGAACTTTGTGAATATGTAAGAAAAACTAATAATAATAATAATGAAAGAGAATATATTTTGTTAAACATTCTGTTAGATGCATTTATTGTATTTAAATGGTGAATCATTCCAAGATTGTGCTGATATGAACGATCAAAATCATCATTTTTCCGATATTATTAAAGTAAATTTTTGTTTAAATTGTTCGTCTTCGTCAATAGTTGTTTTTTGTCTCTCATAGGATTATCAAAGTTATAAATTAACCAAACGAAATCTTTCAACAACATCAAGCTCAAGTACACAAAACGAAAATTCGATTATCGAAGTAACACATTTACAAATATCGAATGATGATTTAATCCTTCCAACGCCTACAAATATGAGTTCGCCTACACCTGAAACGAAATTAGTTCATGTCAATCAATCGAGTGGTTCGTTCTTATTTTTATTAAAATCTGTTATCGTTGTTTTTCTTTTCATCTAGAACATAATCATATTGCTCTTGCAATCATAAACGGAAAAATGTTAGTAATCTCAATTCATCTTTCAATAACGCCATCGAATCCTCATACACCTGAACATAACATTCTATCACCAGCAGAAAAATCTCCGGATGAAAATCATACAACACCGATTCTCATGGCCGATAAAGACATTCCACTAGGTTCACTTTTAACCGCACGTTGTTGTTTCGGAGTAGCGACAATCAATGATAAAATTTATGTCATCGGTAGATTGATGAATTTCAAAAATTGATATTTTTCATTGGATTATTCTAGGTGGATACAATCGAGGTGATTGTCTTGATACAGTCGAAGAGTACGATCCAAATGACAACAAATGGAAATGTTTTTCGCATTTAATGACAAGTCGACGTGGTCGAGTGGCTGTTACGAATCTTAATAATCGATTGTATGCATGTGGTGGTAGTGATGGGCAAAGAGAATTAAATACCGGTGAATATATCGATCTGAATGCGATGACAAAATGGTCGACAATCAAAAAACTTGCAACACCGATTGTTCACAGTGGTTCGTGAGAAAATATTTTTCAAAAATGATAAATTCTTTTTGTTGTTTAGCAATGTGTAGCGATGGAAATTATGTTTATTTAATTGGTGGAATGGAAGGTGATAAATGTCGAAATGATTGTTATCAATACAATCCCGAGAATAATACTTGGTCGAGTCTTGCACCGATGAACAGTGAACGAAGTCAAGCAGGTATCGTCTATTTCGACGAGAAAATCTATGTATTCGGTGGTTCGACATTGAATCGATGTTTATCATCGTGTGAAGTTCTCTCATTAACAACGAATGAATGGACAAGTTGTCCAGCTATGAAAGAATGTCGTCGTGGATGTGGAGCCGTTGTATATCGAGATCAAATATGGATTATTGGCGGTTCGAATGGTGTTTCCGTGTTGACATCAATCGAAATCTTCAATCCTCAAACGAACGAATGGCTGATGAATATAAATAATAATCAAATCAGTTTGCATATTGCACGTATTGGTCTCGGTGTAACAGTTTGTCAAGATAAAATCTATGCTATCGGTGGTTTTGATGGACGAACATTTTTGAAATCTGTTGAAGTCTACGATGAATTCACTCGACAATGGCGTTTGAATTATCAAAATTCAATTAAATCAAGTGAAATCGATGAATAATCGTCCTGATTACCGTCCGAAATACGAACAACCAAAGTCCACAATCAATAACATCATTCGTTTTTGTTTTCATTTTTTCGTCCTTCTTAGCCAACATTCAACAGTCCTTGCTCATTTATTATTATCCACTGTATCCGGCCTTGTTTGCAGTCTAATCGCGCGTTTATTGAATTTATTTTCTTTCATTTTTTTTTGTCTGTAGCTTATATCTTTCAAAAACAAAGACAGAACCGAACAGTCTTTTTTGAAAATATACATTATGACATTGCAGAATGTCAAAATTAACTCATCTGCATGGCTTGTTATTTGCCTATAGTTTCGAGCGTAGTTATGTTATCGAATTTCTTTCTGTCTACGATTGCCTTAAGTTATGCAGCTTTTACAGTTGATAACCAATCTGAATGAATGAATCGATGATTTACTACTCGGATTCTTGATTCTTGTTGTTGTCAATAAAAACAAGAAGAAGAAGAAGAAGAAGAAGAAGAAACATTAACTGTCCTTCGATTTTTTTTGTGATCAGTTATAATAACAACCGATTGAAACGCAGAATATTATTAGGAAAATAGTCGGAACGGAAGATATATGTGGATATAGAGGAAATAATAGAATGAATTCGATAGATTTGATTATGAAGAAAAAAAACGCTGATTATCTTTCTCTGGATTCTCTTTCATCGGGGAAGAGAAGAGAAAACGAAAAGAAAATATGATAAACATATAAACTTGATGGAGAAAACCCAAGAGAGAAAAAGAGCGAAGAAGAACGAGAAACAGAGGGAACAATGTGCTCGTCATCTTAGAGTAGAGTTAGAATAGTAGTACTAATAAAAACAGCAACGATAACAAGTAAATCAGCATTATCAGCAGCTGTATTCGAAATTTCTACAAATTTTCTTTGCAGCTGATTGAAGTGACGGAGCTTTCAGTTGGATTTTTATATCGATTATCGATATTGAAAAGCCTTGTTTGAAAACGTCCGATGCCGTCGTTTATTCTCCGATTATGTTTTATTATCATTCACGTTCACAATTGATTTTTATGATTCAACTATTGTATATATTAATCGTTCGTCGGTAGGTCTTTTCTCCTCGTTTTATTAACCTGACAAAAAAAAACATTACAACATGTGTCTAATTGCTAAAATATATTTGTTTCTTTCTGTTTTTTTTTACCAATCGATAACGAAAAGAATTCATCGAAGTGAAATGAAATCAATTAGATACAATGTGTTGTTTTTAGTTGCCGCTCGTCGTCAAATACATGATGTTCGAGTAAATCGAGAGATGCTACGAGAAATCTATTGAATAGAAGAAGAAGAAGGAGAACAAGGAAAATATAAACTTAGACTATATGAAATAAGCCGAAGGCATTCCATGTGTGTATGCATGATCGAATCATCATTGGATTTGTTTGATTTTACTATTTCTATGCAATTTGAAATGAAGAAGAAAAAAATCACTGAACATCATGTATTCAAACATATAGTTTTGACATAAATAGACTTTAAAAAGAATAAAATCGAATCATTCTATTATTGTGTATGTGTATATTTGTTTGTTTGTTTGTTTGATTTTGATCGACAGACTTTAATGAAGCATATGCATATTTTGATAAGAATCTTGATCGAATATATACTTGTCAGTTTTTAAATTAATTATCGAACATATCCGATAGGATGATTATTTAGTTGAGTTTAAAAGAAAGAAAAAGTTCAAATTTCTGATTAATCTAGTCATTTTCTTTCTTTCATGACTTTTTCATTTGAGTAAGGTGTCGGTCGTCTTTTCTCCCTGCAATAATGAAATTCAATCTCGGTTTTCTCAATAATAACACGACGAAATATCTTCTTTGCCTCTTTAACTTCCGAGAAACAACTTAATCCGATGAGTTCGATCGCGTTTATCTCATATGTTTATTTCTTTCTAATTTACAGAAGTTCACAACGAATGAGCGCAAGTCGTTTGAAAAATGCTTCAATAGCTATTGAAGATCTTCTCAAAGAATATGATATCCGTTTACGTCCATCATTCGGAAGTAAGACAAATAAAACCTCATAAGTTGCAATATTATTCAAATTTCATCGACAATAATTTCCGTTTATGTCTAGGTGATCCATTATATCTCGATATTGAAATACGTTTAGCAAGTTTTGATAGTATATCAGAAGTTAATATGGATTATACATTAACATTATATTTAAATCAATATTGGCGTGATGATCGTTTAATATTCGGTAATCAAACCGAAGAAATCACTTTAACTGGTGAAATTATCGATAAATTTTGGTTACCAGATACATTCTTTCCCAATGATAAAAGTGCGTATCTACATGATGTAACAGAAAAAAATAAAATGATACGTTTAAATGGTAATGGTGAGATTCTCTATGGTATGAGATTTACCAGTACATTGGCATGCATGATGGATCTACGTCGATATCCACTCGATCGACAAAATTGTACGGTTGAAATCGAATCCTATGGTTATACACAAGCAGATGTTATCATGCGATGGAAGAACGGACGAGAATCGATTCTAGATCTTGATAAAGTTCAATTGCCTCAATTTACGATAACAGGTTTTGATACTATATCCTACGGAATTTATTTAGCAACAGGTACAAAATTTTTTTCAAAAAAAAGAAAGACTGAATCATTACAAGAATTGTTTTCAATTGAAGGAGTTTATCAACGTCTTTCGTTAAGTTTTATTCTTCAACGAAATATTGGCTATTTTCTCTTTCAAACATATCTTCCATCGATATTAATTGTCATGTTATCTTGGGTTAGTTTTTGGATAAATCACGAAGCGACAAGTGCACGTGTTGCATTAGGCATAACAACCGTTCTAACAATGACAACGATTTCGACGGGTGTTCGTTCATCTCTGCCACGAATATCCTATGTTAAAGCCATTGATATTTATTTAGTCATGTGTTTTGTTTTTGTTTTTGCTGCTCTATTAGAATATGCAGCTGTTAATTATCTTTATTGGGGCACGAGAACGAAACGACGAAAACGTAAACCTGAAGAAACAAAACAGAAAAAAGAAACTGATTATGAATTAGTTGAAGAAGGTGCATCAGGCCGTATTTCGCCGATATTTGGTCTACGTTCGAATTTAAATCATCGAACAACAACATCATTCGATGAAAATTGTGTTACACAACGAAATCATCGTCCTACTGATAATCAACCACCACGTATTCGTCCGTTGGGACCACTTCTATATTCATCGCCAGTCAATCGAAATATTCGACAGCAGCGTCTTCAACGATTTGTAAATCGTCTAAGAACTCGAGCTGAATATATTCGACAGCATATACCACATATACAGGATGTGAACGATATCGATAAATGGTCACGTTTATGTTTTCCCATACTTTTTATACTTTTTAATGCTGCTTATTGGCCGTATTATATCGTTCGACCACAGACAAATTGAAAAAAGAGGAAAAAAAACGAAAATTTTATTCGAATGTTTTGTCTATATTCGTCTTATTTATAGAATATAAACGTATTTTTGTGTTTGAACGATGTGATAAAAATAAATTGATCATCGAATTTGATTTCCTTGAAAAACAAACGTTTGAATAATTGTCTTCAATCGTATATTCAAAGAACATTTGCTATCGTTCGATAATTGACAGTAATTATTATAAAACTAACAAAACAAAAGACAGAATTAAGTCCAACAAATAATTATAAAAATGTCATCTGTTAGCGAATTTAGTTTATTAGGACAAAAGAATAGTTCTTATTGAAATATGTTTCAAGTACAAATATTAGACGCATATACATTGGCATCTTATTTGTTATTTACCATTCAGATGTCTAAATGCCATTTACATATCAACGAAATGTAGAGTCATTGAAGAAGAGAACGCTGACAGCAAGAAAACTGAGAGAACAGAGATATTTCAGCCTTATGCAACAAGATTATTACTATTTTTCCAATCGATAATGATGATGATGATGCTTCTTCTTAACGGTCCAAACAAATAAATCGACGATTCTCATATTCTTTCTCTGTTTCTTTATGTTCTACTGCTAAATGATTATCATTCCAGACGCGTACTAATGACGAATCAATCTGATTCCGTTTTTTTTTCTATCTGTTCTAAATCTTGTCTTCGAAAACGACTCTATTGATTAAAGACCAAGAAGCAAAAGAACAACAAATTCTTCTTTTCTCTCCGATAGAATGAAAAACAACAATAAAAGACATAACTATGCATAACTCAATCGATATTCGATTTTCTTTCCTTATGCTTTCAGCGCACTCGTTTCGTAGATCCTGCCAGTATCTACAATACGAACAATAGACGATAGAAGAAGAAGAAAAAAACAAAACGGAAACTCAATATTGTGTTCATATCGTCACTTGAACTATATTTTCTTCTGATGATTAGCGGAAATCTCTTTCTCTTTTTTTCATTAGCCTTCTAGTTAAATATAGCATTGCTATTTGTCCTCATCGAGCTGTTTTTTGCAATTCTGTTATATAAAAATATCAGTTTGCTTGTATCACATATTCGACATGAAGTAGACTTGGCACAATTAGTATTCTTATCCTCTCTACTCTTGTCACTCGATCTGTCGTATTTTTCTTCTTCTTTCTCTCTCTCCCTGTCTCTCATTTTTTAGATATAAATATATATATTTTTTCATTCATTCGTCATATTTTCTCTTGATGACTTTTTTTTATAAAGAATTTGACAATAATAATGATCAAAAACTAGAAACAAAAAAAACCAAGATCAGCAACCAGTAGACTAGATCTCTCTCAACATTATATGATTTAACACAATAGTTTTTTGTGTGCGTCTGTGTGCACAATTAGACTCTATTGATGCCTACTGAGCCTTTTATTTTCATTACTGTATTTATCACGATGCTTGTTTACTACATTAATGGTATGTATTTTATCAAGATATTAAAAATCAGAATGTTTATTCTCTTATTTATTCAAGGTGATTCCAATTCATGTTCAGATAAAATCTATTCGCCATTATGTTTTTGTCATTCGACAATACGACGTACTTTAATAAAGAATATATTTCTGTCGAAATTATCTCTCTCGCAATGTATTTCATCATATTCGACGCATCAATGTCGTCAAGGTCGATTTTCGCCATCATCGACATACGTCACTCAACTTGTACCCGACCTAGTTAATCATAGTCAATGCTTAGAAAATACACATTGTCTGCAAACATTACAAACCGATCAACGTTGTCGACAGTGTCAAATAACACCATCAATGCTAGTAACAGAAAATACATCCTATACTATCAGTACGACTACAAATAAACTTCCAACAGATTCATGTTTTTATCTTTGTGAACATGATAAATCATGTGGATTTCTATGTTTTGATCGACGTATATCAGTGACAATCAATTGTACTTCATGTCGTGGACGTCGACGAAATGTTACATGTCGGTAAGTTAAAATCTATCGATTGAAATAATCAATCCATTATTACTTGCAGATGTATGAAAACTAAACAAACGTCAACATGTTCGTCAACACTCATTGAAACAACAACACCACGTTGGATGCAAAAACGTGGCTTTCCAGCAGCTGGAATACTTGCTCTACTTGTTCTCGTTACAATTCTATTTATAATGGCAATGAAATTAATTAATCATCAATTAAATCTATTTGCACAACGTCAAGCTGGCTCAATACGTCGTTCAATAGCAACGATAACAACTTATCGTAGTCGACAACCATCGCCATCAACGGCCGTTAGTTTTACTAATACACCCGTGATGCATTCGCTTAAATTGAAGAATGACTCGTTACCAACGAATACGATGGTCGAATTATTAGATGAGAAATCTCAAGAATTTGTTGTGGATATTCATCGACGTGAAGATGAAGACGAATTAAGTGTTTTTTTATTAGAAAAGACCACGAAAAGAAAATCACCATCAAAAGAAATTGTCAGTATAGACAATGATGATGACGATGGCGATGAGGAGGAGGAGGAGGAGGGAAAAAGAAAAGATCGAACTTGATTATTTATTCAACTGTGATGTTTCTTCTTCTTTTTTTTATTTTAATGAAGATAAATTTGTTTATAAATCCATACTGATGAAAACAAAGGATATATTGTTATCTTTAACTCATATATTTCAGGATTGTAATCGTTTCATTAAATAATATTATAAAAATCTAATTAAAACAGTCGGAAGTCATGCTTGTTGATCCTTTTTCTTCTGAATCTTTGATCATTTGACTTATTGAATACGAAATTTGAATAATAAAGTTACAGAATAAATCAAATATTGCGAATAATATTTTCGCATTGACATTAAAATAAATCAATAATTTTATTATGAATAATTTCAAACTGTTGCCAAAAAAAAACTACACAGATTTGTTTCATTAATTACTGTTTATTGGCAGTACGAGATCGATTGTGACAAGTAGCAGATGAATGATGCACATGTGTTGTCTGAATAAATCAATCGATTTGTTCTTTCGAAATCAAATGAATGCTATTTATGACAATGATCACATTTGACAGTGTTTTGTTTTATTTTCCTAATTGACAAATTACCGAAATGTACATATACAATCAAATAGCAAAAGAAGGAAAAAAGAATAACAATAACAACAACAACGGGAGAATTAAATAGAAAAATAGAATTCATTTTCTTTTCCATATTACCATCGTACTTGTCCTTTATATTCTTCTTTTAATGAAACTCTTTTGACTGTTTCATATCCAAATATAATAAATAATGAATAAACACATGAATGAGACAATCGAGCTGTTAAACCTTTTTTAAATATATTAAAACGTTCTTCTTGCCATAGTTCACGCATAATATGTGTCAATCGTCGACGTTTTTCTTCGACTTGCATACGTGTTCGACATACATCAAGTGGATTGGTTAATAGAGTCGATGTAAGAGAAGATAACGAGCCAGCAATACATTGAATAACAAGTAATGGTAATGGAAAAAGATGTGCTAAATTAAAATTTCATTCGAGAAAACAAAAACAATCGAGAAATTTCTTACGAAATGTGGATTCGATGCGAAGCATTTGATTTTGATAAAAATAATACGAAGGCCACCAAATCGCACTTGTTAAACTGAATAGAACTGTTGAAACGAGATATCCTCGATAGAAACCTTTCAAACTCAATTTGCTTTTCGCTTTTTCATCGTCGTGTTTTTCATAGAGTAAACTTCTACAAATATGTTTGAAAATTAAATAACTACTCGAACGAATCTCTTTTGGAACATGAATTCGATTGATTTGTCGAGAGATTTTCTTCGTTGAATTTTCATTCGAATTCATCGACGATGATTCAACTTTCTTCTCCGGTGACGTTAAACCAACTAACTGCATATGCTGAGAAATAATATCAATTGGACAAGCAAGTATCTGCGCAACAAACGATGCCATTGAACCGGCAATACCAGCGCGTAAATAATCATTTCTCGTGATTAAATTTGCATGTGAACGTGTCGCTTCGAATGTTGTTATATAGATCAAACCGGGCATTAATTGGCAATTATAAACAAGAAAACCTTTGTATAAAGCTCGGAAACCTTCATATCGAACAGTTGTTGTCAGCGCATGCCATGTGCCTTTGTATATCGACGATTGAACTTGTACTTGTAGACGCGTTCGAACAAGTGTAAATGGATAGAGTAATGAGCGAACAGTGAATGTTGATAGGAGACTTAGCGGTACGTAACGACTTTTGTCGAGCATAGGCCAATCGATGTCATGTGTTAAACTTGGTTCATCATTTTCAGACATGAATGACTTAAAAAAAAAAAAGAGAAAGGAAAGACAAATGAATTGATGTTATTTTGTTATATATCGTCAAGTCTATTGGAATATTTTAATGTATTCTAACACGAAAAAGAAAACAGATCAAACATAACAATTAGAGAAAAAGTTCTTTCATTTGTTTTCAAGTTTCATTTCGAACGAACAAAAAAGAGACAATTGCGTTTTACAAACAGCGTATAAACAAGAAAGAGAAACTATTTTGTCGTGGGTGTTGCGAATTGTTTGATCGGTGTAGCACGTTGTTGAACGATTTTTTGAATCAAACCTTGACTTGCCATGTAAATCAATTGAAAACGTTTACTCATCGATGTTGAATTTGTTTGTATAAATGCCAATAATTTCTTATTAAGATCAAGCAAAACATTGTACAAATGATCACGAATATTTGGATTCGATAATAAATCGAGTGTAACTAAGATTTCATGTAAATAACTAAATATACAAAAACGAAATTATTTTGTAAATTGAAATCAATTGGAATGATCTTACTTGTATTTCGTTTCTTGATGTGTAGTTAAATCAACGGCTAATTGTTGAATTAACGAGAGAATAACAGGAATTTGAAGAGGACATGGTTGAATTGAGAATAATTCAGCTGGACGAAGATTTTCGCAAAGATAGACAACAAGATTAAGATCCGATGCTGATAAAACATATTCGAATGCTTGATTTAATTGACCAGCTCGAACGAGTTGTAGAGCTTTTTGCTGTCGGACATCGACGGCTGGAGTTGGAACTGGTGATGGTTGAGGTTGAGGTTTTGGTGTTACTGATTGATTTTGTTGACGAAGATATTGGATAATGATAGCATTGATTTCAGTTTTTTGAGCAGCGAATAGATCACGTAAATGCGTCGACATTTCTTCACGAATGATTGTTTGAATTGTTTCTCGAACTCTATAGATTGAAAATAAAATGCAGAATTAGACAAAGAACAATTTTCAGCTTTTACAAAGTCGAAAGATTATTTGTTAAATATTGAATAATTTCGTTTTTAATCACATTAGTTGTTTCTTTGTGATTCTTTTCGAAATCTTTAATTAACGATTCCGATTCTCGTCGAATGTCATTCATCATTTGTTCACGTTGTTGAATCAACGATCGTTGTTGTTGTCGACCGTATTCAGTCATTTCTTGTAAATCTAAATGAATTTCTCATTGAATCAAAAATAAATTCGATGAAAACGTTTTGCAATTTACAATCTTTTGTTCCTCGTTTAAAGACTTCATTTGTCTGTTGAAACATATTTGTTACTGCTTTTTCAAATGAAGGTACAACTATGAGATTGAATGTATCACGATAGGAATTGATCATTGTTGCTTGAATAGCATTAGCAACTGCATGACTCAATGAATCCATCATTGTCTACAGAAAAATAAACGAACATCAATGATTAGAGAAACTTGATTCGATATCAAACTTTTGAACGAAAGATTTGAGTAATTGTTTGTTTAATAACAGCATCGGTTGCTAATAATTTCGCTGTTAAATCTTTATGTAAATTATCTTTGATATCTCGATAAGGTTCGAAGACTGATTTCATTGCTAGAAGAAAACAAAAAAGTACAAAAAGTTTTAGTTTTCGCATCTCGTTTACCTGTTTGAACATGTGCTTGAATTTTTTCGGTTAAGATCGTTTCCAATCGATCGTAATGCGCATCAGTAAGATTAACTTGAGGTTCATTTGTTGTCACTAAGTCAACTGATGATGCTGTATTTGGACTTGGTCGACTTTGTCGGTGAATAACGCCTAGGAATATGATTCGTTCTCTTTTTTGTTTCTCAAAAAAAAAATTCAGTTCAATACCAGTTTGTTCGAAACTAATGAATCGATCGACTTTGTTACTTAATTGCTCGAGACGTTGACAACATTGTTCAAGTTTATCATCGAAATCTAATTGTGATGTTGTCGATGGAAGTGATTCTGATGTGAGATGTGTCATATGTGAACGATATTCAGCTAATTGATTAGTTAATTGTCGAATAACATGCAATGCCTAACATTAGAAAATAAGATTTTCAAAAAAAAACGAAACCTTTTTATTTGATTTAGAAAACAAACATCAGATGTTAGAGGTAATTGGGAATTAGTTGGCGATCGACCACTACGACGTTTGACACGTGAATGCAATACATCTTCTTCATCGGCTGTTGAATCATCGTCTTTATCACTGAAGATCAAATCAATAAGAATCGTGCGTTATTTTTTTTAAGAATTATTATAAATACTCGTACCTGGTTTCAGTTGGATCACTGAAATCATCGATGACTTGTCGAGTTGATGTTTTCAAACTTCTTTAATCAAAAAATTACGAATATCAATGAGACGAAAAAGATTTACTTGATTTGATTTTCACCATTTGAATGACATGACTTCGACCATAATGAAGTTTCATTATATTTCGATGGTAATAAAAGGGGATCATTACTCTATACAAAATTGAATTCAACAACATTCATCAATTCGATTCGATTTTATCTTACAACTTCATCATCATCATTTGTTTTTATTGGCATGAAAACTGTATCACCATCTTCATTCTCATCTTCATCATTCGGTACTACAAGAGATAAATGTCATTCGCCAACCAACCAACAATAAAATCATAATAGGAAAATAATTTACTTGCTTCAAATTGAAGTGAATAATTGGTTGTACATGACATACTTTCAGCAACTTCTTTATCATCTTGATCGAATGGCGACTGAGAAATATCTAATTCAAAAAGAAAATATATGCACGCATACGGCAATTATTCAAATATTTGTTCCGAAATATTTCAATTTGTCAAAGACCAATTATAAACCAGCGAAGGAAAGGAAAAAATATATATTTTTCTCCTTTAGTTATAACCATCGATCAGACGCTATTATTCGAATATACTCACACTCACGCACACAGTTGCTGTCGTATGTTTTCGAATACAGCAAACAAAAAACACAAATCTATTCACTCGCTCGAGTATGTAAGAGTATTCATTGTTAAATGATATTTTTCTTCGTAGTTTCTAATCGTACCTTTTGTTTGAAAACGATCGTTTATGCAAGTATTCGGACTCGTCGTTGTATTAACAACTGTCTGCTGTTGTTGTTGTTGTTGAGAAGGTGATATATGCAAACAATGATCTGCCTGTTGTGTAGTCACAGCATCAAATGCAGTGGTATTTCCTAATAATAAGCCATGTAAAGGATCAATTGTTGGCAAAGATTTATTGACGCTCGATGATGGCGAAAGTGTATGTGTCGTATTATTAATATTAGTTGTTAGACCATCATGTCCTCCGAGTAGAGAACGAGTTGTATCACCATTGGGTAGACTTGTGACATTCGTTAGAGAACTATTCGGAGTGAGAAGATCGTCTATGTTATATCTGAAAACGAGAATTTTATCAATGAAATTTCGAAAGAGAATTGTCTTACGGTGGAAGAGACATCAGATCAATAATACTGCTAATAATAATAAATAGAAAATAATTATTGATTAATGTAGGAAAAAATAGAGAATAATGTGAAAATTGAAATCTAGAAAATAGATAAATATTTACAGAAAAAATTATTCTTTCTTTTTTGTTTTAGAGCGTATTGACAAATGTTAATCAGCGTCTATTGACGAAGTGAAACAAATTAAAAAAACAATTTTTCGCTTTTTATGTAACCTTGTTGCATTTTTCTTTAAATATTCTTTGCATGTCATATGCCTATTAACAATATAATTAAGAACATCATCTTGAGCACGTGTAGCGTTTTTTTTCTTCTTCTCAAGTCATAGATAAAATTTAGTTTTGTTTATTTAATTAATCTTTCTTACTAATTATACTGTCAAAGAATAGGATTGATATCGATGATGGTTCGTATAATATTGTATCTTATTCATGAAAAGATATTAATCATATTATAAGAGGGTCTATTGAGAAATTCGAGATGAACGCTTATGAGTAATACTCGATCGTTCTAATCGAGTACGACTTTCAATTATCCAACAAAAAACAACCTTGAAACGAGAATTTTCTCATGCACACTCGACGTTGACGTGTAGCTAATTAATAATTCTGTTATTCTAGAATAATTAATACATTGGTCTTTCGACTCAACCGGTGAACTGTACTTGATTTTTCTATAGAAATAGAAACGAAAATTATCAATCGTATCTGGTAATCAGATTTTTTAATGAACTTGTTTGATTTGTAAAGGAATAGAGACGTGTTCGCGCATGTTTTCTATCGTTGAAACCATAATCTTAGGAGAAACCGAGAGAGAGAAAGAGGCAAAGGAAGGAAATAAAAAAAAGAAATGCTAGTTGTCAATGTCTGCGAGATAGAAAGACAAGAAAAGGGAAAAACAGCTATTTTTCTCCTTCTTCTTCTTTGTCGTCGTCGAGACAGACGACAAACTCGGGCAGTAAGTCGACATTTTTTGAAAAAAAACCGAAGAAATATTCGCATATGCTAGTTAATCTTTATTTTCTTCTAGACAAGAAAAGGAATTTTTCCAGATGTTTTTCTCAATCGATTACGAATGACAACAAATCTCGATCGAACTATTGACGATCATCAACAATTAATTCCGATGTCGTCAATAGTCCAAGATATCGCAACATTAAACGATAATCATGTTAATACAACATCACAAACCGATATGAACAATTCGAATGAACGAGACGATGATTTTCTTTCTCGTTTACTTCGAGTTTTCAATTCAATTCATTTGCCGATTCTATCCGATCGATTACTTCGAATTATCTTTCTTCTATTTATAACATTTATCGGTCTGACAAGTTTTACAATTGCATTAGTCATCGGTTCGAGTCTCGTACAATTCAAACATCAATGTCCACTCTATGCATCATTTAAATATCAATTATTCACAACTTACGAAAGTAATTGGACGATTAAAATCAATCCGTTAACGGAAAAATTTAGTTCACAATCGACTTGTGATTTTTGTACATTTTCTAATGTTTTTATATTTATTTTTTGTATCATAACTGGCTTCTTTTTTATTCTTTTTAATGGCGATCAACGAATAGTCAAAACTAATGATCAATGTTTAATCATACCCTGGTAAGTAATTACAAACTAAACGAGAAAGTTTACTTGGTCATACGATAATAAACTTTTTTTTTCTTCTCTAGGTTTCCTATGTCACTTATTCTCGGTCTATTCTCACTAATCAACGCATCTATTCTAACCAATGGTTTTCTCAAATTTTGTTCGACAATTCTCGACGAAGATCATCGTCTCAGATCATGTCGACAATTAAATGATCTCTACTTCGAACAGTATCCTAATGTTTCATCATTATTTTTCTATATGCTAATCGCAATAATCTTCTCATGGATACAATTAATATTTTTTATTGGTACCATTACAATTCTTACTATTCGTCTTGGTTCATCAATCGATTTGAGTAGTCAGCATAATCATCGACTAGCCAAGAAATCAGTTCGTCTCGTCAATAAATCTACGGAACAAATATAAAAAAAAAGTTTTATTTTTAGTTGTTTTTTAATCTAATTTCAGTTGTTTAATAGATGAGAAAAAAGAAAAAAAAACACATTTATTTCAATTGATGTATATACGTATATTTATATTTATAAAAAAAAATGAAACGACAAAAGAAAGAGATATATAAGTGTGTTGACAGAAAAAAAAGAACGAAAGAAATGAAGATTAAACAAAGAGACACACGATTACAAATAACAATATGATCTGGAAAGAGAAATTCTTAGTTGATTTTTCGTGTCAGATTGTAGTAGAAATGAGCTAGTATGCAGTTTGATTAGTTGAATATTCATTGACCGGGAATATCAATTAGATTCAATTTCGTGACACATCTTTTTCTAATTTATCGAATACTTTTCTTGCGTTTCGAATATTCATTAGAGTAACTTCAGATGCTAAAAATACGAACAAAATTTATCGTCAACTGAAAATAATTTGATTACGTACAAATCGATGGATCACTAATCACAACCATGACATAGGTATTCGGCGTTAATAACTCGATGAAACAAGCAAATGTCGAATTTCGTACTTCCATTGATTGAAAGGCAGCAGTTAATTTACTTAAAACAGATGTTTTCATTGAATATTCTCTTGCAGCGAGCAAAAAAAGGCCGATTGATTTACCTGCATGAGAGTTTAAACTGTTTGATAATATCACTGATCTTTTCAAACCGACGATTATCACGATGAGGTTTACGGGTACAATGCGAGATCACCTAGAAAAGACGTTTTTTTTTCTCTTCATTCATTCGTTTTGAGTATAAACTTACGAGAAAAGTCGCTTTTTCAAAAAGTAGAATTTCATCAGCATCGATGATTTCGGCGAAATTTCTCAATGTTTTTTCTAAACCTTGAACGTTGGGAACCAATTGATAGACAATTTGTGACCAAGCCTAGAGAACAATGGAATTATCTTGAAATGAAATCAATTCGAGCTGAAATTACTTTATAAAGTGTTTCGTCCCAAATCGATGTGCGAAAACAAGAGCATTGCAATGGTTTCGAAAGATTGATCAAGATATTCTGTCGTTCAGTAAACACCTGAACAAATGAAATTTAAGAAAAAAAAATTCCTATTTTATATCGACATATTACTGTTTCACGAAGATCTTCAGGAATTAAATCCATTTTGTGGACTAGACAAAAAATTTTCGCTTGACTTGAATGTTGTAAAATTGACTCTAAGCATGACTGATAGTAGTGCAAGTCCTTTGAAAAAGAATTCATTTAATGAAATTGAAGAACAAACACGTTCGAACTTTATCTAATTCTTGACTTTGAACATCAAATACATAGATTAATACTTCCACATTTTTAAAAATATTATCTTTCTGTGCAGTAAAATAACATTCCATAAACGCTTCTTGACCACCACAATCCCACAAATTTAATATAAGATTACCAAGAAAACGAACGTACGATTGTTCGACATCCACTAAACAAGTTTTTGATTATTTACTGTGGTTTTCGTTTTAAATTCAAAATTTTACTTGTAGCACCGAGACGACGAGTATCTTTAGCACTATAATTCGCAAAGATAATTGAACGCATGGATGTTTTACCACCGCCACTTTTACCCATAAGTAAAACCTAATCGAAAATGTGTATTGAAATCGTTTTTTATTTTGTGCTTTCGATTTCAAACCTTTTTTCGCATCATTTTCTTGGTAATTTATAAAAAATCTAGAAAACAAAATCAAAGATCATCAACGTTGAACACGAAACGAAGAAGAAAATGTCGATGATGTTTTATTTATTTATTTTTTTGTCTCTGTCATTTGAGGTATTATATTGGTTGCAGATTCAATAGTTGCACATTGGCATTGCAGATGTCGTTGTCTCTCATCTGATTTATTCGAACAGAAACAGACAAATTTTGTTCAGATTCGAGCCCAATTCGGCAGTGAACTCTTGAATGTTGTCACATCGGATATTTTATATTGTAATGCGTGTAAATACATAACAAGATCGTCTAAAATCGGCTCACGAAAACGATTTTGACATTCGAAACAATGTTTTATAATGTAATTTTTCACTGCATCATCATCATCGACATCGATCGTTTCTTGTTCATCGGTTTTCATTCGTTTTGTATCATCATCCTGTTTGTCTTCATCGGCAGTTCGTTTACCATTTGAATTCACCATTTCATCGTCATTATCATCGAGATCATTCAATAGCCAATATTCGCAACTATGTCGTTTGATAAACGTTTCAACGACAGTTTCATTCGAATATTCGTATTGACCGTATTGACCATTCGATGCTCCCCAAATATCCGGCGCATTGTAAAGCGGATCGTTGACAATTGGAAAGCCGAGATATTGTAGATGAACACGAATTTGATGCATACGACCGCTCAATGGCCGGCAAAGAACGAGACTTGTTTTCGTTGAATCTTGTTCGGTGAATTTATACAACGATTCATCGACGACAACTTCAGAATTATTCTCATCGTTGAGATCGAAGAGAAATCTGTCCGATGTTTGTTCTTGTTGTTTTAATTCGTCGTAGGTCACACAACGAAATAATGTTTGACATTGTTTGTTACCGCCGATTTTTGTGAGACCAAGTTGAAATGAGAATGTTTCGATCGGTTGATCGACACGAACAATTCGGTCTTTGTACGGGAAATCTCCTCGAACACGACAGAGATATAGTTTATCGACACCATTCGCTGATGAACGATCGGCATTGAAATCAATAGCTCGAGCTTTCGCAGCTGTTTTCGCCATGATTAAGATTCCTGATGTCATTCGATCGAGTCGATGTACTGTTCGAAGATTCGATAGATTGTATTCGTAGTTTAATATGGCTAAAACTGTATTAAATCGATATTTTCCACATGGCTAAAAGAAAATTCAATATTTGTTTTTCTTCTATCTATCGAAATGATCATTATTTTACATGAACAGGTATTGAACATGGTTTGTCAATAACTAAATAATCATCATTATTAACAATGATATTGAATTTTTGATTGATCACTGGTACTTCATGTCGATGAGTGAAATGTTCGAGTTTATCACCGTTTTGAATGATATAATTTTTGTCTATACATTGTCCGTTGATTCTAACGAGGCCATTTCGTATGATATCATCGAAATTTTGTTTTAAAATAGCTCGACGAAATTCATATTGAAAAACATCTTCAATTGTTCGGCCGTACCAACGTTCTTTGGCGTGAGTTATCCAAGTAAAAAAATACGGATGAACTTTTCTTAAATGTTGATCGACGTGATAAATCGATTGACTTGATAAATCCGAATCGATGTAATGTGTCGATTGACGAAAACCAACGAGTTTCGATTCGGCTTTTTGTCGACGACGTTCTTTAAAACGTTGTTTTCGTTCGTCTTTCGTTATTTTCCTTCTCAAATCCTGTTCACTCATAATCTACGAATTGAAATCATAAAAAAACGTTGTTAATTGTTTTTCAGTTGAATTTTATTCTAATAAAAAATTTGTATCTGTCCTCCTTGTTGATCCCATTCATCCATAACAACAGAATGATAGGCTATGTTTGTTAAGACAACAAAATATTCGAAAAGACAGTACATCGAATAGATATTTGCTTCGCAAGCACTATTATGTCGAAAGTAGAAATAGAGTGAAATAAAAAATGAAAGAATATTTATCAGAAACCATCGTAATCGTTTTTGTCGTGCGTGTTTTTCCTGATCAGTTAAACGAAAATGAATTGTTCGTGGCCAAAAATAATCAATTAAAACCGTCAAAAGCATGTGAACTAATGAACAAATCATAAAGCCAATGAAACCACATTCATGTACCCATTGAATTTCACGCGATGCAACGTAAGTTAAAAGAAGTAGAAATGTTAATTCAAGAAAATGAATACATGAATTGAAGATTTGAACAATTGGATAGAGTTCAGGTAGGCCGACATGATGACGATTTAAAAGACGAATTAATTGCAAATAGCCGATTAGATAACGTGGAATGCTGTCCAAAGCGAAACATAATCGCCAGATGTATCGTTGCGGCTCACAATCGCCGATTGCAGCTGAAATCGATGGAAGAAAATTGAAAACATTGCAATGTGTACGTGTTGATTTTTCGAAATCTTTGATTATCGAAAGGCCAACGCATGAGAAAAGTGCGAAACATGGTAGCGAATAGGCAATCCAGAGAAAATGTCGGATAGATAGTTGCGTACCTAGAACGAAATATAAACTCGACAATGCTGAATTTTTCTTGACTGTCGAAATATTTTACGTGTCGACATTGTTCGTGCGAATTGATTTCTTATTTGTTCGGTTGAGCAATCCAACCGTGATAGGTTTTTTTTTTCTTTCAATTGAAACCTATTTCAAACCAATGAAATCTTTGCACATGAGAGGTCACTATCAATGATCTTTTCTCTGAATATCGAACACAGTTTTAAGAATAAATAAATAATCATCATCGAACGAATGTCTTTCGATGTTTGTTTTTAGATAAGATTTCTTTTTCATGGCAACAATCGACACCGACAGTCGACGAGAAATTGCTCGTCTACCGACTCGACCAGTAGGAAACGACATTGAATGTTCTTCGAGTCGATTAAATGATCATGTTTTGTTTAGATTTCACTCGAAGATCGATATGATCCTCCGGCGAATTTCTTAGAAATCGAAGTTCTCAATCCTGAAACACACGGATTTGCTAATAAACGTTATACAGATTATGAAATTCGAATGAAAGTAAATAAATCGATCAACGAACGAAGAAACACATGCGTTTATTTAGACAAATTTGCCGGTATTTCGTTTGAAAGAATGTTCAGTACGTCGTCGATATTCAGATTTCGAATGGTTACGAAAAGAACTCGAACGTGATAGTAAAGTATGTGCGAAAATATTCTCTTGTTCATTTATTCAATCAATTTTGATTAGATCGTTGTTCCAACATTACCATCGAAAGCATGGAAACGTCAAATACCAGCGTTTCTTCGTCATGATGACGGCATTTTCGAAGATGAATTCATCGATCGTCGACGTAAAGGACTCGAGCAATTCATAAACAAGTAATTACTATCATCGAAATTCGAATCTAAGTCAGTTTTCAATCGGATTTTTTTAGAGTTGCTGGTCATCCACTAGCTCAAAACGAACGATCGCTTCATGCCTTTCTTCAAGATTCGATTATCGATCATGATAAATACGTTCCTGGTAAAGTTCGTAATTCTTAAACATTCAAGCCCAATAATCATATACGTATATATCTGAATGATTTCTCTGTATATTTATCAATCTCATGTGTGATGTTTTCATTTTTTTTGGTTGTACAACATTGTTCTCAATTAAATATAAAATACGTCTTGATTTACGTAGTAAAACCCAACGATCTTCTTTTCCTTCTTCAGATGGCTTCAAGTATGCCGCTTAGTGTTCGTCAACAGAATGATCTACAACGTACTGCGAATCCACGTTTGGAAGTTAACGAACGACGACTTCGACCGATTTATGATTTCATGGAAATTCACAAGTAAATTTTGCTGAGACTTTGCTTGTTTGTGATTTCGTTTGTTTGTTTTTTTTTCTAGTTATCGAAAAGCTTTGACAGAAATCGATCGTTTATTAAAAAAACAATCGAATTTCACTGCTTGCAAAGCATTGAAATGTCTTGTTCTACTCAAACTCGATCGTCCTGACGAAGCTCGTTCGTTAGCCAACGAACTCGAAGCACTCGCCGCATCATCAACTCGTACAGCACCGCCCGGTGATGCTTCGAATGTCGACGAAAATACTCTTACATTCTTAGCTCAATATTACAAAGATCTACGCGAATATCATAAAGTCTTTTCACTCTACGAATCAGCGATTAAACGTGAACCAACTAGTGAAGAATTGCTTTGCTCATTGTTTATGGCTTATGTTCGAGTTAAAGATTATAAAAATCAAGTTCTCATTGCACAAAAACTTTACAAACAAACACGAAAGATTCCGTATCATAATTGGGCAGTTATTAGTGTTCTCTTGCAGATCGATGAGAATTCTCAACAATTAAAGCAAACACTTTATATACCAATGACATTGAAAATGTTAGAAAAAGAATTCTTCGATGAAAATCTTCAACAAACGAAATTATTCGGTGAAATCGAATGTTTACTTTATCTTTATACGTTAGAATTAAAAGAAGATTTCTTGAAAGCTTTACAATTTGTAACTAAACATGTGGACGCATTGACGAAATCGCCATCGAATGAATCGATGTTGCCCGTTTATTTTGCTCATGAAAAATTTCTTATTTACAATTATAAAAATTCTAATTTCGAGAAAACTTATGAATTGGCGAAAGAATATTTGAAAGAAGATAATTATCTTTGGAATTGGTACGAAGTTTTATTCGATACATTCTTTCGATTTGATGAAACCAAACAACAAGAACTTGTCGAAGATCTTCATCAATTTATTCTAAGTAAATACGAGAAGAAAAATAAAGAAACAGTTTGACATTGAATTCGAACGATTTTCTTTAGCTACGCCGGATGGTCAAACTGATCTTCGAAATGTTCATCTTTCGCGTATTGAACTTGGCCTTCGTTGGCAAATCTATCAACGAAAAAATCCATCATCAAAAGTTCCTCAATTAGCATTGACCTATCTCTCGGAAACCTATTTCAATCATCTAACATTCTACATTCAAACCTACGCAGTCAAAACAACCGGTCTAGTCATGTTCGATATCTATCGTATCTTTGAATATCTTTCAAATGAACAGCAAATCAATCTTCATCAATTTCTAATTAAACAAATCTCATCCGAAGAGAACAATATTCAATATCTTATCAATATTCTCTATTGTTCACGTTTATGTGGAAATATTCATTTGACTTGGTTGAAAGAAAATCATGAAAGTATTATTTCGAAATTAACAAATCAAAAATCGGACATATCAATTGAAGCTTATGTATTGATTATTAATCTTCTCAATGAACTCAATCGTTCGCCAATTGATCTCTACAATTTCTTAGATCATATTCATGAAAAAGATGCAGCTAATTTCGATGTTAAATTATATCTCTATCATTTAGCATTGAATTTCAATTGTTCAACGATAATGAAAGATTATTTCGATCGTTTAGAAATAAAAAATATTCAATATTTATCATTGAGTTACCTTCTAACCGATCATTATCTTCGTATACATCGAAATTATCGACAAATGAGACAATTCTTTCAACATTTAACTAATCTTCTTGTTGTTTATACCGATGATTCGTGGAATCAAATTATGTTCTGCTACAAATACGGCAATTTCTTGCGTATAAACGAAATTCGTCTATTTGCCGAACAATATTTGAACAATACATTGATCAGTATTCAAGGTGCAATCGGTAGTATTGCTGTAGATTTAATAGTCGAAGGAAATCGGTATCAAAACATTGCTAATGTTCTACAATCGAATACAAATCAAAGTTTATTCGAAAAATTTTCAAATGAAAATATTATTCGGGACACGAGAGATTTTGATATTTGGTCAAAAATCGATTATCGGTAACGAGAAACGAATATTTTGAGATTGTAAAACGAAAATTTTTTGTTTTCAGACGTTTACGTTTTGACGATAATAGCAAATCAGTTGAGAATGTTTCGTATGCTGATCGAATTCTTGCCGAAAATTCAAATGAAAAATTCTATCAAGCACCATCATACAAAGATTCATTTCTTCGTCAATATCAAAAGACTGATTTTGATCAGAGAATTCAATTGAATCATTTACGATCGAATATTATTCAACTACTTGAAATGATCTATCAAAAATCTGAATCAACAATCTTTCTTCCGAATGAAACCACAGTCAATAAACTTAAAACAATTTTACAAAATCAAGAAAATCTAACTCAATCATTGACATGTCAATCGACTATGACACCATGCGAACTCGAAACAATCATAAATTTCGAATTCTATCAAACGATTCCATCGTTTGTTAAAATCTTAACCGATGGTTTGACAATCAATTTGACGAAGACAACCGCTAATTTCGATAGAATCAAAACGTATATTCAATCGATTAGTCAACAATTAGAAAAATCTTTTGAATTAATTAATAAGAATCTTGAGAAAACATCATTTCAAAAACATTGTCGAGAGAATTCAAATGAACAACAACAACTTGAATTTCTCAATGATTTTCTCGGCAATTCATCGCCTTTGGAAATCTATTCTGTTTATACAGAATTCATTTCGTATATTTATTGTTTTTATCTTTCAATTAAATCGATATTTGCAAGTTTATTCAATAAAACATCAGTATTAAATGAGAACAATGATAATTCAGCAAATCGAACGGCAAATACGAAAAAATCCAAGAAGAAAAATGTCGAACAACAAGCAGCAACTGAAAGTGAAAGCGAAGATGAAATTCAACTTTGGCATCAATTAGAAAAGCTCGAAGACATCTTTCAATTTCAATGGACAAGTATCAGTGAGAATATTCGTCAATATGAGCAATATCTTCGCGTACAAGGCAAACTAAAAACTGATCAATATGAAAAACTCGAACGAGATTTAGATCCAACATATGATCAACAATCGAATAAGTAAGAATTCATTTGTTTGCTTTCGATTTGAATTTGTTGTTCGTTTTTTGTTAGATCGAAAAACAAATCTGATGAAAATAATAATCCAAATGAAACAACTGTCAAACAAACGGACGATGTCGATTTAGATCAGTTTCAACTAGGACAAACGCCAATGCGTCAATCAACTGTTCAATCATTTGCACTCGGTTATCTTGAATCATTGATTCAAATACGTGTTTGTTTAACAAACAAACAGAAGAGTCTTCGTCTTCGTCAAACATTAACCGTTTAAATTCACCGATGGATGTCTCTTTCTTTTTTTTAAACTTTTAGCCAAGAGATGATTTTTTTTTCTTCTGTGATCTGATTTCCATCGTTAGGTTAATTTTTGTTTCCTGTCTAACGTCGTGAATATCTACGAGCATTTATTTTGTTGAAACGTGCGAAGATATTATGAACTATTGTTATCGTCAGTTTTACTAGATCACATTTGTTATCAAGTGTTTTTTTTTCTTTTCAAGCAAAAAAAAGTATCAATGGAAACATTTTGAATTCCCCTGATGTTTGCACAACTGATTGTTGTGTTGTCTTTCGATGAAAGAACGAGAAACACATTCGAAGAAGAACATTCAAAATTTCATATTAGAAAAATAAATAATTATTTCTAGGTTCTGCGATACAAAAAAAACAATCAACAATAGCATAGCAAAGATTTATGAACACTTTCTTCTTTTTGTGTTTTCGTTTGATTTTTAACTGAAAGATATTCGAGGCGGCCATTGACCACTGAAAACTTCGGACTGTTCGAGCTGCAGAATAATATTATCAGTATCGTCATCATGTGATCGCCAATTTCGAAACCTATACAAAAAAAAACAGATAAAATGTTGATTTCCGTTGAGTAAATCTAGTACCTATATCTACACCAATGTGAACAAGAATTCGTTCTAAAAATAGAGTTGATGAATTGCGTTTGGTATGAGATTGATCTACTCACCGACGATTGGTTGATTGTTGTCGATTGTAGAATGCAATACCAGCGATAATAACGATTACTATTGTGATGAGAAGAGCGATTAATAACCACCAACCAGGACCTGATCGAACTGAAATATTGCAAATTTATAATTTAATTCAATTAGATATTTGATAATTACCATTGATAGGACTATTTTCGATTGTTGATGTACTTGTCGTTTCTCTTTGAGTTATTGAAGTACTACCAATTGTAACTGTTGAATTTATTGTTCCTTCTGTAATTGTAGATACTGTTGATGTCGTCGTCGTCGTCGTTGTTGTTGTGACGGTGATACTACTATTCGTCGTCATATTTGTTGAACCAGTTGATTCGATATATACAAGTGTACTGAGAGTATTTGACTCTTGAATGCCGCCAGTTACATTATCATTTGAATGAACTAATGGGCAGAATCCGGATAAGAAAAAAGTCAAAACTAAAAAATAGACAGATTTTTATCTTTGTTGAAATTATGATTTCTTTTAATCTTACCAAATATTATCATTTGATTGGCTGACATCGTATTTATATTCAAACCGAAAGAAAAAATCTGTTAAAATACAAAAAGAAAAAAGATATGCAAATTTTTAACAAAACCTTTCCTGACATTTCTTCGCCTTTTCAATCAAAGAACAACGAAAAAAATGCAAATACTCTTTTTTTCTATATGACTAATTTATCCGAACGAAGAAAAAAAACGTTTTTTTTTTCGTGTCGAAACTATCATCTAATTCTGTACAAATAGACTTCACCTTGTCTACGAAGCATAATACCAATCATTCGAAACATCGACAAGAAAAAAAGAGAAAGAAAAAAACGACATATTCCTTTTTATTCTCTCTCTCTCCATATGACGTATCGATGCATTTTTTTATTTCTTATTATGTAACTGCAGCGAATAATATTATTTTTCATTCGAAAGAAATACATTGTCATTACTAATGTAGAAAAGTATTACGCCAGTTCTATTGAACAAAGATTTAGTTAAAATAAAAAACAAGAAAAAAAAATGTATGAAGATAAACGAGCATAATCTGTCAAGTCAGAACGAGAGAGAGAGAAGGAAAAAGAGCCATAGTTTTGTTTATGGGAAGAAAAAGAACGACCTCAGTTGGCAGTAGACCAATCAAGCTTGCTGATTCTTTTTTCCTAGCACATGATTGTTGAGAAGAAGAGAAGAAATATCTATCCTAGTGGAGAAATGACGTAGTTTCAGTTTATGCAACACGACTAAGTTGAGAATGGAACTTTCGCATAATACGCTAACAGCTAATGTATGTAAATGTAATTTAATTTTGAAGAAGAGACAAGACAAAATAATTTCGGCGTTTTATTTTACAAAGGAGTTAAGAAATGATCGAGATACAGTTTCAGCAGATACAGCGTTTATTGAAGGTGGTACAACGCAAGATGAACGACCACTTAGAGTTGATCGAACAATATCTCGACGAGTGAGTCAATTCTCAATCGAATCAAAATCTATGAACTATTTTTCTATGATATAGAAATTAACAATTTTTGTTTCGATTATGGTTGGTATTGGCATTATTATTCTAGTTATTCTCATACCTGTATTAGGTCTTCGAAAAAATGCCTAATTTTATCGTTCTTCTTTGTTGGAAAAAATCATTAATCAAACGATGTGCATTTAATTATGAACAAAGAAAAATTGTTTTTTGTTTTATTTGTAAGAAATTCTGTTTAATAACAACAACAACAACAACAAAAAATAATAATAATCTATGGAGAGTTTGTGTTCTCAACCGAAATTTTAACAGCCAATTGGTGTAGATATTCCATTACATGAAACACCATTAAAAAGAAAGAAATTATCTTTAGGTTCTTGTTTTGAAATAGCCTATCGATTGAAAAGAAGAAAATATCGTGAATGAAGAAGTAAATATATCCGATGGGTTACTTTGACGATATCATGGCTCATGATTCCACCGACGATTGAAGCAACAGCATTATTATCAATTAAAATATCTCTGAAATTTAAATGTTTAATTAAAATGAAAAAGATTTTTATTCAAGTAAATGACTTTAGTAATTCGAAATTGTATTCATCGGGATTTGGACCAGATGAATTGAGATTTTCTTGGAGAATTTTAAGTAAATTGTCAAGATCGGTATCTTGCGTTGTTAAAGTCGGTGTTCGTTGATATTGTTTATAAAATGTTAAAAGGCCTTGATAAGAAGGAAAATCAACAATAATCGATTTAGAAATTTAGATGAAATAACTAACCTCGTAGTAGATTGTATGTGTTAACAGCTGAACGGATACTTGCTTGCCGTCGATTTGGTTTCCATTCAGTTGAAAAAGCTTTTTCGAATGTAATGAAATTTCTTACGGATTTCGTTGTTGTTTTTTCGCTTTTTTTCGATTCATTTCCTCCTTCACCTTTAATCAACGATTCCGTTCCAATTGAATTTTCACTTAAATATTCATAAATATCTCCTAAATCTTTGAATACAAATCCATATAAACCAAATGATCCCGCCCAAAAGAACGACACTTGTTTCTTGCCATTTTCATCAACACATTCTTGTTGTCGACAGAGTTTATTCAAACGTGAAATCGTCGAAAAATCATAGCAATTAAATAAACAAACATAATCGAATTGTTCGATATACTTCTCATCGATATCATCGATTGACATCGTCGATTCAGCGCGTAATTGTACACGAGGATTTAGTTGTTGTAAACTTTTACAAGTACAAACCGATTTAATTTCATTGATATTACCGTCTAACATTGTCAATGTAAGTGTTTCATCGATATCACGTGCTGTTACACATGTATTATCGAATATTGTTATGCCAGCAACGCCGGCAAGGCAGAGATTTTTACAAACTTCAATTGATAAACTATTAACATTGATTAATAAGAGACGTGTCTGACGAAGTCTAAGACAAATATCAAGAGAATTCAATTTCGAATAGAGATATTTGTAACGTTAGTTTTACTTTAATTGTGCATCAGCACCCCATAAACGAATCTGTCGATCGTAGAGAGTCGCCTCTTCGTCAGTTAACATTGACGATGAATTAGTCGTATTCATTAGACTTTCTTGCTCTGAAATTGCAAACAGTGTACATTAGTATGTATGTATGCATGTATATGTATATATATTTTGAAATGAATGATTGACAAACAAAAAAAGAAAATGAAATACACACCCATACGCACGCACACAAAGAGAAAAAGAGAAAAGAGAGAGAGAGCAAAGAAGAAGATGATGATGGTTATGAAATAATGTCTTTTTTTCGTGTTTATAGAGATCGATTGGATCGGTTTTGTCGTCTAAAAACCGTGAACTTTCAATTGTTCATCTTGACAAAGACCAATCTGCTTGAGAAATTCACTGACATTAGCACGTTGATCGCCTTGTAATTGAATAACTTCACCATATTCTTGGTGTTCAACGACGGTACCATTACAAGCGAATTTCTTTTTCAATGCACGTAAAAGAAGTTTCTTATCGAATTCTTCTCCAATGCCCTAAATTCCAAATAATAATATCACCGTGAAACTAAACTTCAATAGTTATCAATTTACTTGAACGGTTGTTAAAGTTTTCTTTCCACTTCGTTGTTGAATACGAATATGAATTAGATTCGAACTTCGTTGACCACTTTGGCCACCACTTGCGCTTGGATCAAAAGAACTAGACCCGGTCACATCGGCGAACGGGTCGGCTGAACGAAGATTAATAATGTTGTGATCTGTCATACGATAGAATGTGTCTTGTCTTGTTTCGCTTTATATAGCCTTGTAGAATGTCGAAATCTAAAAATGCAAACAAACTTTCGTAATAACAGTCAAACAGGATGATGTAATGGTGAAAGATCCGAACGAAACGAAACAAGATATTCTTATGTATAAATATATTTGTCTAGTTAAATAAAATTAAAATAAAAGAAAGAAGAAAAAAAATCACATTGGAATAGAAGCGGAGTAAAAGTGTTTGGGAATGTCAACAGTTGAAAGAAGAAGAAGAAGAAAGAGAAAGAACGTCGTTTAACAGAAGACTACGTGCCTATTAATTCGATATTGCACAATTACAAACATAGGGGGAGAAAGAGAGAGAAAAAGAGCTTTTTTTTTATCGTTGTTTTGTTTATTATTGTGTTTTTTTTGTAAGAATAAATGCAGAGAAAATAAAAATAGATGTAAAGTTTAGCCGGTTGTTGTTGCTGGTTGTTGTTGGGCGTGTTTACCACCGTCACGTGGATAAAATTCTTGAAGAACACCATGCGGAATACGTTTAAGCATTTCACGTGGAAATGTTCGAAGTAATTGCCAGCAAACATCTAATGAATCAGCGATTGTTCGATTTTCATAAGGACCTGAAAAAAAAAGAAGAAAAATTTCTGTTTTTGCGAACTGAAAACGCATTTGATGGAGCACCTTGTGTGAGGAAGTTCTTTTCGAATTTGCCTAAGAATTCAAGGTAAAGTAAATCATCGGATGATAAGGCTTCTTCACCGACGACAGCCTTCATAGCAGCAATATCTTTGCCAATAGCATAGTTAGCATACTGAACAAACAAAGAATAGTGATGTATTTCGGAGAAAATGATGATTTTAGCATACCAATTGATTCGATACATCGGCGTGATCTTTTCGTGTCATACCTTCACCAATAGCTGATTTCATCAAACGTGATAACGATGGTAGAACGTTAATCGGTGGATAGATTTGTCGATTGTGCAATTGACGATCGACGTAGATTTGACCTTCAGTGATATAACCAGTTAAATCAGGAATTGGATGTGTAATATCTTTAAAACAGAAGTGAAGATGAGCGAATTTGTTTTGTTATTCGGTAGATTACCGTCGTTAGGCATAGATAAAATGGGAATTTGAGTAATTGAACCATGTCGACCGGCAACACGACCGGCACGTTCGTAGATGGTTGCTAAATCTGTGTACATATAACCTGGAAAACCACGACGACCAGGTACTTCTTCTCGAGCAGCTGAAACTTCACGTAGAGCTTCGGCATATGAACTCATGTCAGTTAAAATAACGAGAACGTGCTTATCGCATTGATAGGCAAGAAATTCAGCTGTTGTTAAGGCAATACGTGGTGTAATGATACGTTCGATTCTAGATAAACATAAAATTTGATTTCAAAATAGAAAATTTCATTCACAAGAGCTTACGTCGGATCGTTGGCTAAATTTAAAAACAAACACACATTTTCCATGGAACCATTTTCTTCGAAATCTTGTTTGAAAAATCGAGCAGTTTCCATGTTAACCTAAAGCCGGCAAATTTTGTTAATATATTCTCAAAACATAGCCCGTTGTTGACTTACACCCATAGCAGCGAAGACAATAGCGAAATCGTCGTTTTCACCGGCTTCACTTGCATGTTTAACCAAACCGGCTTGACGACAGATTTGGGCGGCGATCTAGAAAAACAGAGAGTTACTTTCGTGATTTAGAAACAAAGAAAATCATCTCTACATCATTATGTGGAAGACCAGCAGCGGAGAAAATCGGAATTTTTTGTCCACGAGCAATACTATTCATGACATCGATAGCCGAGATACCAGTTTGAATCATTTCTTCGGGATATTCACGTGAAAATGGATTAATCGGTTCGCCTAAAATCAAAATTCGTCATCGTTTTCCCAACAAACAAACAAACAAATTACCGTTAATATCCAAATAATCTTCAGCTAAAACAGTCGGTCCACGATCGATGGGTTTGCCTGAACCGTTGAAAATTCGGCCTAACATATCTTCGGATACAGGCGTTCGGAGAATATCGCCGGTAAATTCGACAGTCGTGTATTTGGCATCGATACCAGCTGTTCCTTCGAAAACTTGAACGACAGCTTTCGAGCCGGAAACTTCGAGAATTTGTCCACTACGAACACTTCCATCGGGCAATGTTAAATTAACGATTTCGGCAAATTTAGGAAATTTAACATTATCTAAAATAACCAGTGGACCGTTTACACCAACCACAGTTTTGTATGCTAAAAGATAATAAAGATAAGAAGTTCGTTTTCTTTGCTTGCTTTGTTTCTATTCGCTGTATGTCCTACTTAATCTGGGTTGTTTAATGTAATCACGTGTTACAGCAGCTTTGTGAATATTGTTTGCTAACACCGGATCATCAATGCGAATATTCACTCGTTCGGTTGTGGATTCACCATGTGGAGGAGCCATTGTACTGAAATAAACAAAAAAAAATTCGTTCACTGTTCTCTTTTATTCAACGATCAGCACGAAAAAAGAAATAACTGTTTATGTGTTTGTTCGTACTAAACGAATCAAAAGACTATCGAATAAAAATACATTCGCGTGCTTTATTTATGAATTGAAAAAAAAACTAATCGATAACCAAATAGCAAAACTAATGCGAGCATTCGTAAATGGCTCACTCTTGTATTTCGTCTGCCATCGTAATAATAACAGTAAGATTTCTAAAAACGAAATTCTCCTTTTATTTGTCTTCTTCTTATCGAACAACAGACGCAAAAGAAACAAAGCAAGTTCTAACGCACACAATCAGTCAGTTATGTAGAAGAACAAAATTCACACTCGGCATCTTGAGTCATTGTTTACTAAAACCTCTAAAGATAAAAACAGAAGAAGAAGAAGAAAAAAAAACATCGAATGAAAAAAGAGGACGCTAGTTGAAAGAGGCTGATATTTATATTCAAAAAAAAAGAAAAGAAACAGCGTAAAAAACAAGAGGATTAAAATATTCGTTCTCTTGTATTGAGATTAGTGTATTTCAAAGGCATATTTTGTACTCATTAGGATTAACAAATCCGATATCAATGTGTGAAGAAAATATTCTTATTGCAGATTGAATTCTACAGGCAACATTTGCTTTCAATTGTGATGTCTATATAGACATTATAACATCGAAATACAATCATTTACATATTCAATTCTTATGATGACTTTGCATTGAATATCGTATGTCGCAATGGATGGACATCATTTCGTCTATTTGTTATTAGATCTATGAATAAATATCGAGATATATGTCAAAAAGACTTGTCGAACATGTTTCATTCTCTTATTTCAATAAAGGCATCCAATTTTCGTGCTCAAATATATTGAATAGAGAAAAAAAAAGAACATAGATATGGTCGTTGTCTTCATTTTCAATCGACGATGGGTTTAGTATCATCGATATGCAAACGAAAACGACGTGTTTATCATGATCCAATTGTTCATAATAATAATAATAATAATTTTACTCAAACAACATTATCAAAAATTAATTATTCACCGAGTATATCAAGTGAAAAAACACAATGTTCAGCAATAAGTCGTCAACCGACGAAGAATACATTATTTCAAGATCCGTATTATTTTTCACCATCGACATATTCGAAACCAATTCGAGATTATCCGGATTTTCCTATATTTACATCTCCATTTTGTCTACCATACAACAGCAAAGATCAGGTTATGCATCATTCATCAAGTCCGTATTTACCACAAACGAACATACATAGAAAAGATCCAATACGAACAACTAAAGTCACGACTATTGATCATCATGAAACATCATTCAAATCGAATATCGATGACGGAGGTCGTCTTATCAAACGCTCAACATCTGCACCAATCAATATGTTTCTCATTGATATATCGAACGAACAAGTTCTTCTCGGTCAACCTGTTTCAATGAACATTCGACATTTACTCTTGGATACTCTAGAAAATCAATCGACGCCAATCTCGATCGAACCATCAACATTTACGACCTATGCTCATGAAAATCTTCTCGATTATATTCCATATGTTTGCGCACGATATCCGAATGTGACTGTCGATGCCGAACAAATCACTCGGAATACATTACATGTCCGTATGCCGACATGATTTTAGCAAATAAAACATTCGAGAAAGAAAATAAAAAAAAGTACACATATACACAGTGTTCGACATGTGATTGTTTTTTGTACGATCAATGATACACACGGTCAATTTGCGATGTTAGTTTTTTTTTTGCTTCGTTCTAACCAAACGAGAGAGAAGAAAAAAACGATGAATAGGATACGGATGAGGAGGTGTGTCTTTTACCTGTTCGTTATCGATATAAGCTTTGTATTTAAGGAGTATTCTTATTTTCATATTCAGGCCTTGTTTGGTTCGTTTTCACAATCATTAGTTAACAAAACAAATGGTTTTTCATATACCTGTAACGATTCACGGTGTAGGAGAAAAGATTTTAGTTTCATGTGAAACTGGCCATGAAACAATCGAATGGCTTTGTAAAGTTGCTCATGATAAGTAAGACTAGTCGATGAAAGTCTTTAAATTGATTGATATTTGACGTAGATTTACGGAAAAACATGCGGATAAAGTTGTGCCACATAAGTTTACAGCTCGACGATTAAGTGATCGAAGTTTATTAGGATTAAAAGATCGAGTTGAATATGCATTAAATGATAATGAATCGATTGAAATAGGTTCGTTTGATTAATATAGTTGATTGATTTAAATATTGTATTCTGAATTTAGATATTGCAAAACGATTTGATGATGATGATTCGTTTAGTACAGCAACGTATGTTGAAAATCTTTTACTTTGATAGTAATTAATCGTTTGTTTTGTTTTCGACTGAAAAATAGCGACGAAGAATGTCAAGTATGCGTTTGTTGTTTGTTTTTCTATTCTCTATTCAATACAAAAATATATTTCTAGGTTATTTATCTTGATGGTTATCATCTGAAATGTAGTGATCTCGTTCGTCTTGGTACTGGTAAATATCAAATCAAAGTAAATTCTCATCAATCAATTCAGTAAAATTCAAGATTTTCTCTTGTCTCGTAGTTATCGCCAGAAACCTGGTGTCTAGTTCGAAAAGCTCGACAGATCGTTGATAATATTCTCGAGTCGAAAAAAAGTTCATTCATTCTTTTTTGTTTTTTTTTCATTAAATTCGAAATATTTATCTAGCTGTTTACGCAATCAATACTGGTTTTGGTTCGTTTGCATCGACCGTCATTGCCGACGATAAACTTGCGTAAATATTTTCTTGTGTCGAAACTTTCTTCTTCATTCATTTTTTTTAATGGAACAATTAATTAGTGATTTACAACAACGTTTGATAGTTTCGCATTGTGCTGGTGTTGGCGAACCATTAGCTATCGAACAAGCACGTATGATGTTTGCATTACGTATTAACATTCTAGCGAAAGGTTATTCCGGCGTATCCGAAGAGACATTACAGAAAATCATCGATGCATTTAATAGTAAAATTGTTCGAGTTTTGTTCGATATTTTATGAATGATTTATACTATTTGTTAGAATCGTGTATTCCTGTGATTCCATCGCAAGGAACTGTTTGTGCGTCGGGTGATCTAGCGCCATTATCTCATCTCGCTGCAGGTACGTAGATCGAAAAATGAAGCAAATTTAATTAAATGATTGAGATAAATAGGTTTGATGGGTGTCGGACGTATGTGGTCACCGAAAACTGGCGTGAGAAATGCGAAAGATGTTCTAGAACAGAATGGATTGGAACCAATTACATACAAACCAAAAGAAGTTTGATGAATCAAACGAGTTTATTTTGAAATTTGTTGGTTTTCTTAGGGTTTATCGATGATTATGGGCACACAATTTGTCACAGCATTAGGAGCAGAAGGTAGTAGAAAAAAAAAAGAATGATTTATTTCGATATATAATTTGTTTGTAGCGATCGAACGAGCATTTTCATTAGAACGACAAGCGGATGTCATTGCTGCGTTGAGTAGTGAAGCACTACGATGTACCATACGAAATCTTAATCCGAGTAGAAAATCTTATTTTCTAATATAGAAAAAAAAACATAATTAATATGACATTCTTTTTTGATTAGATATACATAGTTCACGACCTCATACAGGACAAAATATTGTAGCTCAACGTTTGCGTGCTTTATTAGCTTCGTCGTTTTATCCATCGACCATTTCTGAGAGTCATCGTAATTGTGGTAAAGTACAAGATGCTTATTCAATTCGATGCATTCCTCAAGTGAGAGAGTCAAATGCAAACAAACAAATATATCTTAAACAAATTATCTTTCGAATAGATTCATGGTATCTCTTGGGATACGATTAAATTCACTCAAAAATTGATCACAACTGAAATGAATAGTAGTTCCGATAATCCACTTATTCTCATTGATTCTGAAGATGTTGTGTCTGGTGGTAATGCTCACGGAGAATATCCAGCTAAAGTACTTGACTGTTGGCGAATAAATTGAAAAGCTTGTTTTTTGTTTTTGTTTCTATTCTAGGCAATGGACTATCTCGCTATTGCAATTCATGAAATCGGCAGTTTAAGTGGTTGTCGTATGGAACGATTAGTTAATCATACTATGAGTGGTTTACCAGCTTTTCTTACATTAGAGGGCGGTCTTAATTCAGGATTTATGATTGCACATTCTACAGCAGCTGCACTTAGTAGATAATTCGATAGGATTTATTTTTGAATTACAATATTGTTGTTGTTTAGTTTCTGAAAACAAAGTCCTATGTCATCCGTCATCAGTCGATAGTATTCCAACAAATGCTGGCCAAGAAGATCATGCATCAATGGGCGGTTGGTCAGCTCGGAAAGTTTTGAAAGTTCTTGATAATGTTGAAATATGTAATCGATATGAAATTTCAAATTCAAGATAAAAAAAAGATTTCTTTTTCTATTTGATTAGTAATCGCAATTGAATTATTAATGGCTTGTCAAGCTATCGATTTATTACACCCTTTGACAACAACAACTCCTCTACAAGCCATTCATAAGCTTGTTCGAGAAACTATTCCGTAAAATAATGATCAATCTAGAATTTTCTCTTCAAATCGAGCACAATTTCTTCTTTCAATTTAGAACATGGGATAAAGATCGATTTCTTTCCGATGATATCGAACAAGCAAGACAAATAGTCAAGTCAGGCATTGTATATATGCACACGTTTTTATATTCTCTATCGTGTTTTCACTAAAAATTCTTGTCTAGATTTGGAAAATAGCTGAACCATATATTCAAACATATCTCGATTGGTATCAATTACAGAACTATCATGAACCATTAGCAAAAGTTGAGCCTGCAGTCGAAAAATGTTCTCATTAACTCGTAATTTAATAACATGTATACTATATTGGTTTTTTGTTTTTTTTTTGCACTTAAACAAAAAGAAAAAAAAGGGTTTATGCAAACAAGAACGACAAACTATGAAGTTGTTAAGATAGAAATACAATATGTTTTTTTCCTCTCCATGTCTGTGTCTATTCCTTTCTTTTTTTTGACTATCTGGAAGCGATCTTTTCCGTTTAATGAGAAAAAAAGCGTCATGTCTTGTTGATGAGATTATGGAAATGATGAAATAGCTTTTTACAATCCTTCGATCGATCTCATTCGATGAAAAGACAGTCGAGGAGAAAGAATGCATTCATTGTTTGGATTCATTCTATCAGTAATAATAAGTTTACTACTTCGAATCGAAGCTAAAACATATAGTGCTGTTGAATTAAATCGAAAAAACCTCACTGATCACTATCGAAGTCATATTTTAACAAGACCATTAATGAAAAATCTTAGTCATATAGCGATTGCAATCGGCTTAGGAATCATCGAAGTATCAGGGATTGATCCACAAAAACAGGTTACAAATTAGAACTAACAGTTTTCTTTTTAAATTTGTTTTCATTTATAGGAAATTCGATTGAATGTAAATTTTGAATTGAAATGGTGCGATGAATATTTACAATGGAATACAAGTGAACAAGCATGTTTGAGACGAAATCGTTCGGAAATGTTTTTCGGTGCCGAAGAAATTTGGACGCCAGATATTCATGTTCTCAACGGTCCAAGTTCAGAAGAAAAACATATCAAACTTCGATATCCAATTTTAGTTGTTTGCAATGGAATTATTCGTTGGTCGTATCAACAAAAGCTAATTGCCTTTTGCGAAGTTAATGTTGTTCATTTTCCATTCGATCGACAGCATTGTAAAATTCTACTTCAATCGACAATCTACGATTCAAATCAATTAAAACTTCGCAGTTTATACAATGTTGTTCGATTGTATAATTATATTAATACTGAATGGTCAATATCACATGCTAAAATCGAAGAATTCGATTTGTATAATGCAAATCATAAGAGTAATTTTAGTACGTTGAAAATTGAACTTGAACTCCATCGATTTTCTCGTTTCTATGTTTTGAAAATCATCATTCCATTTATAATTATATCATCTCTTGCTGTTTTTTCATTTTGTTTACCAACGGATAGCGGTGAAAAAGTTGCTCTTACAGTTAGTGTTCTACTTTCGTTAACTATTTATCTACAATTAATCTCCGAATATATTCCTAAAACTGAAGAAGGCATTTGTACGTTAACATTATTTTCAAATCTTATGTTTCTTCTTGTTTTTCTCTCGTGTATATTTAATATATTCACAATATTCATCTATTATCACGAACGAAATACTTATCAACGAAATCTACCTCGACGAAAGAAAAGTGTCTTATTTACTGTTAATAAATCGTTAATCGAATTGAATAAACAGCGATGGGCATTTCTACGTAAACGAAAAAATATACAAAATCATCTTCCGGAATGTACGGATGTTGATGCCATTGAATTGTTACATGATATTCGATATTTTCGTCAATCGTTAAATAATATGTTTCACCGACGAAATTCTCTATTCACAAGTTCGTCAATGTGTTTGTCATCGTTTGATTTTCGTCATCCAGTGTTTTATCCAACATCGACAGCGAAAAAATCAATGAAAACGATTGCAACCGTTATTGATCAAATTTTATTTGTTATTTATTTAATTCTCGTTCCATTTAGTATTTTTATTCTTATTCATTCATCGAAACAATCGTATTTAGATTCATTAAAACGAACGAATACGACGAATCAATTAATAGACATTCGAAAATCAACGACAGAACCTGTGCCGACATTTCGTGGATGTCCAATTTAAACAAGAAAATCTTTCTTCTCTCGTTTTTCATTCGATCATCAACCATTTATATATATATATATATGTGTGTATGCGTCTTTGAAAATAAAAAATACACTTGAACACAAACAAAAAGAAAAAGAAAACTAGATGAGAAGGCGAATGATCAAAGGACAAGGCAAAAACACAACTAACAATTTTCGAAGAAGAAATCTGCTGATTATTAATATAGAGACGAAGATTCGGTTGTTGAAAATTACACACATATATTGGCGTGATGATGAATAAGTTCTATCAGACTAGAAACATCACTGTTTAGAAAAGAGAAAACAGAAGAAATTGAAAATTAATAAGGAAAGCAAGGAAGAAACGGATGTTTAGATCGTATATGTGATGTTCATCAGAATGAGTTTATCACAAAAAAAAACAAAAAGAAGAAAAAAGCGTTGTTTCTATTCGGTTGAAAACGAGTCTTATTTTTTAAATAATTTCCATAGACTATTTTTTCGTTCTTTTCGTGGTGCTGTGAGCATAGGTACTTGATTTTTATGTGTAATCGAAATTGTACACGGAGGTTGAAGCCATGGTTCACCATCGATTTGCATTGGGAAACTTTTGCGAGTTCTTCAAACAATAAAGTTGAATAATTAACTGAAAAAACAAAAAAAAAAGAATCGTTCTCACCGAATAACAACAGACGAACATTGACCAAGACGTTTGGCGCTTGATCGAACACCAGCATAGATTGAACCAGCATGAATAGCTGATTGAACACCAACCACTTCGATTAATTTATCTCCAACATCTACATACCAAAAACGTCCTTTCAAAGTGTTCTGTCATTTTAATATTCATTTTACCTTGTAGAGCAAATGTCATATCTGACGTTGAACTCGTTGAATATTCACTTGAAAAAGAAACAAATCATTTTCTTTCGAAAAAAAGACTAAATTCACTGTACACATACGAATCTTTCCGTTGGAAATTAGCCGGAGTCTTTCGGTTTTTATGTCGATTTCCTTCGCCCCACAATGATATGCCACCATAAATACTCGGAATATTTAACAATGCAATGCCTTCTAACGATGGACCATTTGATAGATCAAGTGAAACACCATCGCACTGTAAACAAAAAAACATTTTGATTCGAACGGGAATAAAAAAGCTTTCGTACCATGATATCGATGTCTTCATGTAAGTTTTTACATGTGGAAAAAATAGCTTCCGATGTACCGAATTCTAAATACCATAGTCTATTTTTCATCCTGAAAATAACAAAAGCTCAATAAGGAAATCGTTCTTCACAAAACAATGGATTTCTACCTGCTGCTAAATTTTTCCGGATGTTTTTCTCTCATCAAATGAAATCGATGTGCAATTGATGCATCCTAAAAATTCCGTTTGATTTCTTTTTCACTAATGATCTCGTTAGTTTGTTCTTTCACTTACAACGCCAATAGAAAAATAATTATTGATTATATTAAATGGAATATCATCGCCTTTTTCTTCGGTATCTGTTCGTGTGCTGAACTCAATTTGCCATCGATCGAGCATGATCACCGGTGCTTGAGAAATTTTCTTTAAAATCTTATTTAAACTCTCGTTTTCATATCCGCCTCCCCATGCTAAACATCGGGCAAGATCATTTCCTGTGCCCAAAGGTAGAACAGCAACAGGTGCTCGACGAATCAGTGGTGCTCTATCCATAACATCGAGTACCCATCCAACTAAATTAGAAATGTATTCAGTCAATTAAGATAATGTATTTTTAGATTCTCTTACCAGTTCCATCACCGCCACAACAAAGAACACGGAAATCTTCGAGATCTTTGAAAAATTGAAAACTAAACAAAAGAAATGTTTATTGAAAACAACAAGAATCAAGATTAGAAACACACCCATGCATTGGCCCAGTTTTAGCAAGATTAAATACTTGACGAGGATTTAGTAGAAATTGGAATTTACGCATAATTCTTTAAAAAAAAAATAAAAAATAATTTTTCAGTCATCGAAAATATGTCAAGTAAACCTTTCGCCTTGTTTTCCGCCTGATTTTGGATTAATAAAAACTAGTAGTGGACGTGTATTTGGCAACGGTTGTATTTGAAATGATTGTATCGATCCTTCGACACATGATTCTTCACGTTTAAGACCATTTCCAGTTCTTGGTGGTTTAGGTCGTTCCTAAATATTTTATTTTATAATTAGAATAGCAAAGATTTGTTTATTATCTACCAAAACCGTTGGATAAATACACGATGGTGGAAGTATATGTTCTCGATTTGGACCTAATGTACATTCAGGTTTCAATTGTGACGCACATTTATTGTGCAATGTCATTTGACACCAACGACAATGAAGACCTGTAATGCCATTATAGGTTTTTATTGATTTTTTACAGCGATCACATCGTCCAGGACAATTGCCTTCCATCCAATGATGTAAGAATATGTTGTCAACTTTTCGTGTCTTAGTGTATGTCGATATGCAATTAGCAGGCGCACGATTTGCACATCGTTCATGTACAACATATCGACAGACTAAATCAGATCGATTGAAATCAATATTCGATTGAAAATGAGAATATATGTATATTTACATGAACAACATAGACCTTGTTTGCCTAATCCGACTAACATTGTCAAACAAAGATTACAATATGCAGGTTTATTAAAATGTTTCAATTTCCATGAATGTGTTCCATCATCTCGAACATTCTATTATTCAACAAAAGTCATTGATGAAATTGTTTGTCGTCTTGAGAGAAAGTGAAAAAGAATAAACAATGAATGAATAGATACATACGGAATCAAGACCCAAGAGAACGAGAAGAGGAACAGTGGTTAATCCTCCTCGTTTCCATTCTTCTAATGTAACAGCACCATCATTGTCATAATCGATTTCCGTCATCATCGCTTCGAGAATCTAATCAAAGAAAATCAATCAAAAACATTTAACAAACGTTAAATTCGATTAGATCTTACTGGTCGTAATTCGGATACATCCCATCCAAGATATTCAGCAACATTCATCATTTGATTAACAATCGAATCGGTTTCCTTTAACGAGACAAATTTGTGTTTTTCTTCCAAATAATCATTTTCAAACCTGTTTATCAAGTATTCCATTGCTATCTTCATCGTACAATTTAAACATAACTTAAAAAGAAAACAATCATCGAACGAATGAAACACAATCCATAGTGATTGCTTACATTCGAGTTTTTGTTCGGGTGTACCACCTTCAAGTAATGAAAAATAACAGACAATATCTTTGAATTGTATTCGTGCTGTATTGATATCAATTTGTTGTTGAGATTGAATGAGTGCTGCTTGATGTTGTGGCGATGTGAGATGATGATGATGACTACCATCACGAGTTAAATCTGTGCCTGATATTCGGCTTAATAATTGTGATATTGATGTACGAAATACCCATGGATCATCGGCAGTATTTACATTCGAAACATCTAAACGAGAAAATGCATCGAAAATATTTGTTTTTGTTTTTGTTTGAACCTTTTCCATGTAGTGAATGAATTGAATGTATCGAAGGATTTGATTTTCTTGATGATTGACGTGAATTTCCAGGTGAATCATTATGTTGATCGTGCGAATTACCCCGACGCATAAGACTACTTTTACCGGATGAACACACACCTACAGAAAAAGATTCGGTTCATTGAACATGACAGAAATAAATCTTTAATAAATACCCGTTTTAGTTTTCGAGTCAGTAGATCCGATTGTATTGACTTCATCGGATTGATTCGTAAGGCCACGTTTTTTCTGAAGAAAACGTTCAGGAATAAGTCCAAAACCGGCTAGTTTATCAGTAATTTCAAATGTTCGACTATTTGGAGTTGTGGCTGGTGTTTGGGATGTTGTTGCGTTTGTAGTTGAGGGTGAATGTGCGGATACGGGCGTAGTTGCTGCTGTCGATGATGATGGTAGAGGTGGTGGAATAGCAGCTGTTGCAAGTGGAAGAATACCGATTGTTGATGATGCATCGATAGGTATGGAAGGAGTTGGTTTTCGAACGAATGAGAGAAATAAATGTCGACATAGATCTTCTGGAATATCCGAATTATCGACAAGTTTCTCGAGAAATTGTCGAAAACTTCGATAATCAAGTTGCTAATTTAAAATCGAAAAGAAAGAAGAAGAAGAAAAAAAATCATAGAGGAAATCAATTAGTGCGTTATTAAATATATTAAATCATACCTCATCATTTCCAAGAGCTAACCATTTGGGATCCTGTTGAAGAATAGCAACAACATCCTTGACTTTCTTCGGTGCATCTAAATAGATAAGCAGAAAGACAATTATACAGCAAGAAAAGTACATCGAAAGATCAAAGTTTGAAGTGTTATATGTCAATCTTCGTTTTTCTCATTGGCATCTTTTTTTTTGCTAGTGAAAAACACAACGTACATGAAACAAATTCCTGTAGACGTTCGAACTCGTCAGGTGAGAGTTTATTCCAATCAAATCGATTCATGGATGATCGGCGGCCAAATTGATCTCATAGCTCGCTCGATTAACAAATTTGCAGCATCTTGTTTTCGTTCAACAAACCAGACAATGTTGTTTTTTTGCAATAATAATGCAAACATATAATTTATTTATTATTTAAATCATCTAAAAAACAAGAAAAAAAACGACGAGAAATGAAAAAGGAAAAAACAAGAAGAACGAAGAAAAAAAAAAGAAAAAAATTATCCAAGTTAATATGTTAACACATAGCTAATTAACACATTTGAATAGTGTTTTTTTCTTCTGTTTTGAGATCGTCTTTCATTATGTCTTTCTCCAATTTTGATATGTGCTTATACATCTGTTGATGCTGCTCATCTTTCTTTCGTTTTTTTTTCTTGCTTGGTTTCTCTTACTATACAATGCCGACGTCAACTAATTTGATGCTCTACATGATGTTGTATGAGACACTATACGACAAGATTCTTGTTGAGAATCACAGAGCACACAAAAGCAAGAGAAAGAGACAGAGAGCGGATAGGAAAAAGAAAAGAGAAAAGACGTGGAAGAAGAAGAAGATAGGCACGAGGAAAAAGTTTATCCTAAAGGAATAGCTTTGACACTCGTCTGTCGTGGCCTTCGAAAGGCAAAGTTCACTCGAAAGAGGCAAATGTTCGTTGTGTGCCATGTCCTTCGAAAGAGATTTTCTTGATCAATATCATCTGGGAACTATCAGACTATTGAGTTTTGATGACGTCAAACGTTCTATTTGACCGTAGTCCAATCAATATTTCATTATTATTTACTGTTTAACATCGATCATAACTTACGTATGTTCTTTTTCTCAGTGATCGAATAAAAAACTGTGAAAAATAAATATTATATATACATATAAGAGTTTCGACAATAAACGAACTAATCATAAGCTAACCAGGCAACAAATGCTCCCAAATGGTGCGCTTAATGATTGCCAGTGATGAAATATTTATGTGTATATATATATATATATACATATAAGTATTCATTGCTCGATACCAAATGTGGAAATAAAAATATGCTGAGAATGCTGTCTGTATTGTCGAATATTAAACTTGATGATGAGAGTAATAGAATGATAAGATAGCAAAATTTAGTACTTTTATCTTTGCTCTCAATGAATAGTCTTTATTTTCTATTTTTTCTGTTTGCGTTTTCTCTCTCTCTCACTCTTTTCTTCTCTCGGAATTTTTTTCTCTTTAAATATGTCCGACCGCCTTCACTTTTATATATTTATATAAATGTAGATGTATTTTCGTCATAAATATATAAATATATCTTGAAAAGCAATAGTTTAATCGAAATCATTGACAAAGTAAAAGAAGGAAAAAAACAGATAAGAGATGCTAACATTTAGATATTTGTCAAAGTACAATCTAAAGATAATGATTACTATCAATATGACTGCAAAAAAACAAAGAAAGACTGACTGTCATCAATATTGATTAATTTTTCCACCCATATGACTAGTTTTTGTTCTTCACTAGATTCGTCATACAATTAAAATACTGTTACTCTAACTTTACTTTTGCATCGATATTCTATTAGTATTTCATTTATTGTCTCATCTATGCGCACAAAAAGTCGACTATTCATTAATTCTTTCGCTTATTCGCTCATTCATTCATTCATTCATTCACTCACTCAGCTTTCAACAATCCGCAAGATTTGCAAGGCAGCATTTTTTTCTAATTTCCGGTCGTATTCCAATGCACAATGTTTCGTCTTTCTTGTTCCAAGAGGAATTCTACTTACAAACAGCACCTGTTTTCGACTTTCCTCCTACTGAGTTTTCTGTTTGCACTCTTTCTTTTCTCTCATATTCTGCGTATATGTCCATGTGACCTAATCGTTTAATGATTATATTTACAAATAGAATACTAAACTAAGAAACACAAAACAAACAATTTAACTACCTGAAAACATTATTAAAATGTTCGAGTACCTCTTTGGTATTGTTATTGTCAACTGTGCACATTTTGTTCTATATTTTTTTGCTGACTCGTTTTTCTCTTCTTCTTCTTCTTCTTCTTCTTGTGTGTATCAGCGCATACGTATGTGCATGTGTCTTACAGTAATAGAGATCGAGCACGATAATCACAATAATAATGAGGGATGCTGCTCGAGGCTGAAGAAGAACAGCCTAGTTGGTCGTTAGCTGGGCAAGAAAGCACAACGTACCGTATTATTTCTTCTTTATTCTTTTTTTTCTCTTTCTCTCTCATCGCCGTGTTTGGTTGCTTTATACTCTCGCTCTCTTTTCCGACACACATGTAAAGACAATTTTAGCTTATCCTATCGTTGCTACTGCTGCTACTATTTCTTCTTAACGTAAGTTCTTTTTTCGCTACCGTTCGAAGAAGAAGAAAGAAAGATCTTACTCTATATATAACTATTATATAGTTTTTTCTTCTTTTTCCTTTTCTTTCTTTTCGAGTTCGATTATTGTTATTGTTGTTATTTCTAGTAGTATTTCATATGATTTCTACTGATGATTGTCAATCGAACAATGTTCGCCTTAGTGATGATGATATTGTCATGAGTACTCCCCCGCGTCTACAAATAACAAGAAGTCATTCCTCCAGGAAAATAGTTATTAGAGACCTTGAACTATTGTCTCATATTAGAAAAATACGTTCGGAAAAAGAATGATTTCTGTTTCCTTCTAATCATCTCAATGAATTGGCTATCATAAACAGGAGTTTGCAATAAAAACAATCGGATCCTTATGCTTTCTCATCGCATAAATCATTACCATTATATACACAGAGACATCAATGTATTTCCTTTCTCAGTATGTGCGATTGTGAATGATGTTGTCTAGCGCGAGGGAGAGAGAGAGAGAGAAAAGGTTGCGTTGATTCGTCTACGTTTTGCTCTTAATAAATCTTAATAATTGCTTTTTTTCTCTAAATCTGATCAGATTGATCAATATCAGTGTATATCTAATCTCCATAGAAGATCGACGAGTGATATGAAAACAAAATAATAATCATGATTAATACTCACATTCGATTGAAAATGAAAGAAATCAATAAATCTTTTTCTTTTTTGTAAAAGAAACATGATGATGAAGAGACCGTTAGAAGAAAAAAAAGAGGAAAGAATCGAAGAATTATATTGTATTCGAAAGCAACAATGTGTAGAAGAGGATGAGAAATTACATCCAATATTAAATTCTACTATTGACATACAACGTACTCTCGCTATACTTCTCTCTCTCTCTCTCTTCCGCCTACGCTGACATATATAATAAGAGTTTGATTCATAAATATAATGTTCAATCTACCAGAGATAAATTTATTCATCCTCTTCTTTTTTGTTTGTTCTGAATTGATGTTTTTCTGCCTCTCATGTAGATCAAATTACTTGCCTCGCCGAGTTGAGTCGATGATGATAATTTGGATGACGTACATAAGCCAAAAGAAAAAGAAAAGAGCTCAAACAGGAAGTGAATACAACGAACTCGATAGAAATCATCAATCACTAGTCATTTACTTGAGATTTGATAGATTTGTAGTCTCTGTCTTAATATACACACAAGTTTCCTTCGTTACCATTCATCTAAACATAGATAGTAATAGTGATTATTCAATTCTGTCGATTCAATTTGCGTGTAAATATCATCGTCTTTTCCTTTTTCTATCTTTTTCATAGTCTATCTCAAAACTGATTTCCGCCTTAAGCTATTCAAGAGCAATAATAATAATAATAATAACGACGACAACAACAACAACAACAACAAAAACAGTAATATCAATAGAAATAACACCCTCACACATACACACAAGTTCAATTACAATAAAAAGCCGAGTAGATCTTCGACGGCGTTAATAATAGACTTAGACACTATTTGAAACGAGTCTATTATCTAATTTTCTGCTTCATACACCGTCAATTGATTTCTTTCTTCCACTCTCTCGATATATATATATATATACATACATACATACATATATATGAGAATATTTATTCTTATAGTATTCTCCGATTCCTTCAGCATTCACATTCGCAGAATACGGAAGAAGTAGTTCTATTTCCTGTTTATAGACATATAAATATCTAATCGTTCGCTAACAAAAAAGAACTCATTGGCAGCAAAAGGGTGTTTTTTCACGCCGAGATATTATAAATACATATGTGTGCTAAACATTCTCCTCAAATAAAGATCGCTACATTAGTATATCCTTGACCGGAACATATACACAAATGAATCGACTCTATAATCATGATAATATTTATTTGAATATATCAAAAAGAAAACGCACACATTTGGTTTTTTAAAGATTCCTCGTATATAATAAATATGAAAGAAAAAAGAAAGAAACGATCATATTAGACACATTCACATTGATAAGGAATCGAGCAGGATATGTGAATATAGAGGGTGGAAGTCAGCCGATATCACCGAAGAAGAATTAAGATGAGAAATCGAACGATAACTATAAATAATCACACGTACATCGAGAGAAAACTGGCCGAGCGAAGGAATTTTACAGTTTTCTTTCCAATAAACAGAAGTGCAATAATTAACACAACGACAACAACAACAGCAATAGTAATAATAATAATAAAGAATTATTTCAATATAATGATCATGCATGTGCAAAAATGTGTTTATAATCTGACAGAAGAAAATAGTATTGTTGTTGTTTTAAAGTGCAATTTAAATTCAATAGTAATTAGTATGAAAACGAACAAAAAAACTATTCTTATTTGGCCATATTCAACGACTAGATTGTCTCGTGTTTTCATTTGATGTTAGTCGTCGAATTTTATCACGACGAACGAACACACCATGTTTATCTGGACATTGAAAGTACACGTGTCCATCGAATGAACCATCATTTTTTCCCACAGCTTCTTCTAATTCAATTCCATACCAAATACCTTCTTTGAAATGCGTTTTTCCAACATAACGAACAAAACCAAGTTTATTAAAAATATGATGATCAGTATTAACAATAACTCGACAGTCGATCGGATATTCATCGTCATTAACATCGACGATTTTCTTTGTCACAGGTTCCGATTGAACACGTTTCGGTGTTGATGGAATTGAATATTTCTCTTCCAACGTTCGTATCGATAGAAGATCGGATTCGTCTTTTTTCAAATCGAGATTGTCATTATCATCGATATCGAATGTATGACGAATGCGAAGAGTCGACGATTGAACAGGTTGCAATTGTTCTTGTTCGATGAACAACGAACGTGACAGTAGACTTGGCGTTGTTGATTCGAAATAGGAACGTGTACTTTCATCGATGATACGCGTTGATATTGGCGTGGAAACATTTAATTCTGACCGACTAAACGAAGAGAATGGCGTGTTGACAGTCTTGATTTGCGTGCCTGTTGTTGATTCATTTGGATTTTGTGGATAGAGAAATGACGATTTCACTGTTGTCTTATCTTCGAAAAAAGGATTTTGACGATTTGCTGATTCGGCTTGGATTGAGGGAGATTTTTTTAAAGTGCCTTGATCTTGTAATTTTTCATGTCGAGAATGTGTAGGAGCGATTGATAGACTCTATTGACAGAAAACATAGAGCATAATGATTTGATATTCAAGTTCAAACAGAAAAACATAGGAGCAATTCTTTGAATCTAATTAGCAGAGATTAAGAGAGAACACTCGTATTCGTACTTGAATTTTTATTTACAAATCGAAATCGATTATCTAATAGAATCGTTGTTCGAGTCAAAAAAAGTAAAATCCTCTCGCTTTTCTTACATTCATTCCTGGTTGATTGGCAATATTCGGTACACTCGTAGCTTTTCGAATAGTTTGTTGTTTCGATGAATTTTCTACTAAGGAAACTTCCTGAAAACAATCGAGATTATAATTGAAAGAAAGATTTTTTTCGATCACGAACTTGTCGTAATTTATCTAATAGAAGCAATGAATCAACAGCTGACGCATATTGAATATATTTCTCCATGTAATTCTGCGTGTGACATTCCGAACCAGCAACTAATGCGAGACTCTGTCGATCTTCAATCTCGTGAATGTATTTCGGAATGCTCGAGACGATTTCATAGACGACACTTGTGCGTTTAAATGGTTTCTAAAAACGAATCATTCAGCACGATAATCAAAACCAAACAATCGAACTTACATAACCAAGAAGATATTTCATAGCTTTTCCCGACCACCATCCTTCAGTTTTACCGATTGTTGTAGCGATACGTTTACGTAGAACGAGTTCCATACGAACAGGTTGAGAAATCAGAACGATTATCTTCACGACCATGTAAATAATCGTATTACTTGGTGTGACTCGATTCCTAGTTAACAAAAAAAAAACGTTTTATTTTATCGAAAAAATTTCTATTAAAATACATTTCTGTTGCTTCATGAATCGACGGATCCCATTGCGCCACTGCTCGAACCTAGAAAACGCAAATAATCATCGATTCTATTCGGACATTCTCAATGAATTTCTGACTTCATCCGATGCGTGATGTAGCAACGGTAGTCTGAACATATCGTTCTTGTTTTCTTCGGCTAATTTTGCTTTGAGACCAGCTGTATCGTTTTCTGTATTCATATTAACTGGATCGAGATTGAGAAATATCAATGGACGATGTTCTTCAATAGTTATTGGCGGTGTCCAACAAGGTGGCGAACCAGGTATTCCACTTCCTGGCGGTGGAAATTCTGCGAAATTTCTCTCTTCTGTCAACCGAACAAGTTGTTCGAGCAGAGTTGTTTCTCTTTCCAAATCATTGGGCGTTTTATCTTACAAAATAAGCGAAAAAAAAAACTCGATTTATTCTTCAATTTCAATTTTTCTTTTTACTTGTCTGTTGACTGAGAACTTTAATTTCTGATTCGAGATAAAGTTTTCGTTTCTCAATCAAATCCAACCATTCACGTCTCAAACACTGCAATTCTTCATCTTGATACGAATCTAATTGTCTCGGTGCGTTTATTTTTCTCGTACTTATCGAGCCGATTTCCACCGAACGTATCGCGTGAAGAACAAGCGGCATTGTGCCCGATTGAGGTATGACACGTAAACGTGTGACTAATCGTTTCGATTGACCTTGTCGCAATCGATAGATTCCCCCGCTGATAATCTGCGATTGTTGAGCATCGACTTCGACCGGTTCCCATCGGCCCGATGCGTCCAATTCGTGGATTTCAACGGCATATTGAATATGTCGTTTGACTTCTTTCCATCGATTGCTCAGCGCACGGATTTCTGCATCACGTCGATTACGTTCGTTATTAAGATTGGTGCTGATTGACAACGGTATGGAATTGTAATGGTACCAGACTTCGATTGAAACAGCGTTTTCCAGACAAGTCGAAAGGAAATTATCGGTCATTGTGAATGAATATTCTTTTTCATGTTGAAACGAAAATATTCTCGGTTTTTTGGCGGCATCATCAGCGTTCTCTTGATCGGTTGGTGTTGGTTTTATCGACATTATCGTTTGGTCATCTTTACTGTTGACAAATGTATAACGACAAATAACATTTTCTGCATCCGATTGAGGTAAATCTCGAATTTCTTTTATTGCAAATTTGACAGTCATTTGATTTGTTGTCAAACTACTCGATGAATCATCAGCACTTTCATCATCGAGACTAGTTTGACTTGCACTTGGCTCGCTCTCACTATTTTCTTCGACATCAAGACTCATGCCTTCGCTAATACTCGTTCGTGGTTTATCAGCCGACTGAAAGTCGCTTAATTTTTTCATTGGCGAATAACCGATTTGCGTGAGAACAACATGCAGCGATCCAGATATTTCGCCTTGAGTATTGATTATTGGAACGAAATAATCCAATTTCGAATCGTAGAATAATGCTTTGAGAAAAATATTTGCAACGCCGATTAGACAATTGTAATTTTGTGTGTCGAAAAATGGATCGGCTCGTTTTTGTTGTTCAATTAAAAATTCATCCTAAACAAAATCTTTTCGAATCGATCCAAAAACGAATTGATTTTGACGTTACTTTGTTCTCCGACATTTGCCATTCGTAATAAACATCTCGCATATCATTCAGTTTCGATTCGAACTTCTCGATATTCCAAATCTGTGGCGAATAATTTCTTCGTTTAACTTGAATCGTTGGTTCGCACAGATTTGTCGTCGCCTGAAAAATGCGAATCATCAACATTTTTTTTTGAATTTAAAAACAACCGAACGTACTCGTTCGCTTGGTTTTAAATACGAAACAGGAATTTGTAGCATAACTGTGTACGTTGTTTGCCGTTGCAATTCACTGGCGATTGTATTCGCTTCGGATACAAGCGCATTGACACGAATTGTTTCTTGTTTGAGACGAGTGAAGAACAGTCGACTTTCTTCGGATCTAAATCAACGAGAAAAAAGATGTTTTTTCTTTTGTTGAAATAAAATAGAATTTACCCATTGAGAAGTTTATTCGAAAATCTCCATTTGGAAAGAGATTCTTCGAAAGCTCGATTTTTTGAATTGATCACCGATGATCGACTATCGCTTCGCATCAATTGACCCTTTAGATATTCTATTTCACGTTCATAAACATCAGATGTCGTCTTCGGTAGTATATCCTGATGATGTTCATCTTGTTTCAAAAACATTCGTAATTCTTTATTCATCGAATCACTTGCTAATTGATTCAATAGAAACTCATTTTGAGCATCGATAAACGATAGATGTGACGAAGTGTTCATCATCGACGAACGAACTGAATTATCTAAATCGATTTGAAAAAGAAAATCGAATTCCATCAATCGATTTTTGTTCAAGTTTACTTCGATCAGCTGGAAAATTCAGACGAAAAAAATGCGAACATCCTAAAAGTATTCGATCGCCATGTCTCAATTGTTTCTCGTTATCAATCAATTGTCCATTGACATAAGTTCTATTAAAAACAAAAAACACATCAATAGACAAAGAAAAGAGCAAAATCGAACTTGGATTTATTCAATGGAATCAAATAGATTTGATTCGACGATCGAATTTCGATGATACAATGCTCGGGCGAGATTCCCACGCCAATTAATTCGATATCTTGTTTGCTCGGAGCATCAGGACGACCGATAGTTGTCTTAGACTAATTCAAAAACAAAATCAAATTCGATTATCTATTTATTCGTTTACTTTTAAATAATAAACCAGTAATTCGTTTAATGCAGGATCAGGATTTAAATTAACGAGATACAAACGATCTTTTTCAAGACCTATGCCTGAACTACAAACGGATATGCCACTTTTTTCCAATAATTCATGTCGTTCCTATTCAATCAAACAATGTAAACAGACATTTGTTTGTTTTAGCTTTCGATGGAAAATATTTACTTTGCTGATTTTATCAGTTTCCGCGATTCTCTCTTGCCAATCTTTGCTTATAGTTAACATCAATCGTTCGTTTTCATTGATTTCAGCATTTAATTTCTCAGCTGATTTCTCTGCTTTAGCATCGGCTAATTCTTTTCTCAATAGATCAATTTCATTTCGTAGCTCTCGAATAATTTGTCCCGGTTCATCTTCATTGATAATCGCATGATTAACAATTTTCTTTGCTTGATCAGCATAACGTAATGTTGAAAGAGTTTCTTCGTAATTGTCCGATGCCGGTGAAATCGTTGCTAACATAATCGTAAATGAATTTCCACCGAGACTGTCCTTTAACAGCCATGTTAACACGGAATCTCGATAGGGAACAAAGGTTTTTTTCGATGATTTCGAACTGTTTTCCGTCGATTGACGAGTGGCTAATGTTGAAATGACAAGGCCAAGAGTTGATAATGATCTAGAAATTCAATAATTTCGAGAAGAAATGAAGAAACCGATGGTCTTACTTGTTTATATTGCAACCTTCGCGAAAACGTGTTTGTTCGATTTGAACGCCAGTTTTCGATGCACGTTCCGAACCAGCGAGATCAACAAGACTAATTTTACTAACTTTGACACTTTGCGTCTAAGAAAAAAAACTCGAATTTATATTCGAAATCTTAAATTTCGTTCAAATTATACTTCAGTTGCGTCGGTTGACAATGTTTGCGTTAGTTTAAGTGTGAAAACTGCGTGTGATCTCGAACTTTCATTATTCATATTCGTAGATGCGACTGTTCGATAATTATTTCCTTCGATGAGAAGTGTTTCGATTTCTTGATAGGAAGTAACAACTAATTGCGAGAGACCATCGACGTACGGACCGAGAATTTTGTTTTCTCGGACTTTCAATGCGTGATGATTATTATTTGGATTTAATAAATCTCGAACTTTTTCATTGTAAATTTCGAAATATGAAACTTCGATTCGATAAGTCGACGAGAATTTCATCGAGAGAATTTCATTTAATTTCTCATTATTTTCCATTGATAAACTGCTTTCATTGGCTTTCAATTGTTCTTTCGTTTCGTTTTCGATTCGATCGAACATCGACTGACAAAGACGCGGAATTATGCCTCGATCACTATGCGTACCCATCATTGTATACGATTTGCCTGAGCCCGTTTGACCATACGCGAATATACACGCATTGTAACCTTCGAACGCATGTCGAACAACTTCAATGCCGAGTTTTTCGAAGATTAATTCTTGACCTGATTTCGAAACAAACAAATTATTTTCGAGAAAAACAAGAACAAAGAAAAACCGACTAGCATAATTAGAAGTCTGCAATTGCATTGAATCGAAGCAGAAATCATAGGAAAATGTTTTGGGTGTATGATGTCTAATGATTTCGAAAGGAAAAACAAGTGAATTTGGATGAGAATAAATAAGTTCGTGTTACTTTTCTTGAGATTTATTGACTAGGATCTGTGAACCTTGAATATGAGTGATTATCGGCGATTTTAAATCGATCTAATTGAGTGAAAACAAAAAGTGAAATGAGTCGAGCATAATCGAACGAGATTTCTACTTCGCGTTGATTGAGTGGTCGAGCTCGAACAGCAACTTGAACACGAGCATCGGTACCAGTGCTTTTCGACATCTTAATCGATTCGAACAAATAGAAACAGCAAACTTGAAACCTATGCTCTCGATCGATAAACAGCAACTATCAAATTCGATTCGTCATTGTTCGTCATGTCAATCCGTTCATTGGCTATTGATTTAACCAATTGACAGTTTTGTTTCCATATGATTCATTGTTCTGTCTACCTTTTTCTCTTTCTCCTTCTCCTCCTCCGATTATATTTTTCTCATTTACGTCCTTAACTTCGATTGTTGTTGATATAGATTAAATGTCTATATAACCGACGTGAGAAAATGTCTAGTAGTGAATTCAAAGCACGTGCGCTTTATGATTTCGTTGCTGAAGGTTCAAACGAACTCAGTTTCAAAACCAATGATATACTAACAATCACATCTAATTCCGCTGGCAATGGTTGGTGGTAAGTGTTTATTGCTCGATGAGTAACATGTTTTTTTTGTAAATATTTATTTGGAATCCAAAAAAGGTTTGCAAAAAATTCTTTCGGAGAAATCGGAGTTATTCCAGAGAATTACGTTCAAGCGCTTGCCGATCCTCCTGAGCCTACTGAACCACCTCCGAGTTTTTCAACATTCTCGAACAATTATCCAAATCTCGATACTTTCAATGGAAATGGCACACGATCTGCTTATCAACCACAGCCACCGTCCTACGATCAACATTCATCGATGTATCCACAGCCGAATTACATGAATAACAACAGTTGGCAAACATCGGATACAACACCATGGCAAGCATCTGCACCAACAATGAATGTAAGATGAATTCGAATGTTTTCTTTGGTTTTTTTCTTCGTTTTCAAATGTTATTCATCTTGCTTTCCTAACAAACTTATTCTTCTTCTCTTCAGTTAATCGATTTTCCTTCGGAAAATTTTACTTTACCTCTAACAACTAAAACCGATGATAGTAATTATATAACTGTAGGCGATATATCACCATTAGTAGAATCTGTTCCATTTATATCATCAAATCTTCCATTAGACAATAGTACATCAGACAATTGGTATGAATTTCTTCCGCAAACACCAGTACCTGTTCAAACATCGTTTGCATTCACTTCAAATGTCGATCTATTTGGTAATCCGATACCATCGACAAGTCCGCCCGTTGATAATATTCCATCGGAATCGACGAATGAACGGTCATTGAGTCCAGTTAAAACCGAATCAACGTCGCCAACTCTCGACAATCGAACGAACACGATGAAAAAAACGAAAAAATCCGGTTTTGCTAATATTTTTTCCAAGAAATCCAAATCGGATAAGAGGAAAGATTCGAACGATGATGAGGTCTCGATAAAAGAAAATCCTTTCTGCTCGCTATATGATCGATTTCAAATCTTGTAATTATCTTTCATCATGCTCATCTGCTTCTTAATTTACTATCTGTTTTTGCTCATCATCATCAAAAACAAACGATCGAACACTTTGTTTTAGGTTACCGGCCGACAATCGAGCAAACGAGATACTGATTCGGACGACAGTTTCAGCGATTCTGAATATCCAACACCGTCGCCATCATCAGCTCAAATAATGAATACGAATCCCGTGAGTATCTCATTTCGAAATGTTTCCCTTTGAATAAAATTCCCGAACGTAAAAAAAACTAAACACGAGTCACTTTGCAGTTGTCAAAACATGCGTCAGTTAAAAGAACGAATACGGTTTGTTAAGATCAACATTTCCTCAGTTTTTGTGGATTTGCATGCACTTGTTTATTGACCTGCTTTTTTCCCTTCTAATGACGATTGTTGATAGATAATCATCGATGAAAATGCCTTTCGACTGCTTGTTTTTCTCGGTGTTTAGGTGCCCGGTACTGTTGTTACGTCCAATCAGCCAAGAACATCGATCGCAGCATCAACAGCAGCAGAAAATACTAAAGGCCCACCTCGAGCTCGGTAAGGCAACTCGATGAAAACGTGAAAAATATTGAAAATAAATTTTATTTCGCAGATTTTTTGATAAACATGGTTTGGATAGTTATTTATTAAATGGTTCAAAAGCGAAATCTGATGAACACGTCGAAATAACTGTAAAATGAGAAAGAGACAGAGAGAAGAAAACACTAGACTTTTATTGTTTTAGTTCGATGAAAGACAAGGTGGCATTTGCTGGTCACCTAATCCCGGTATTCCGCCGTTTACTTGTAAAGTTGAAGATCCATCGAAAGGCACGAAACTCGGCGGTTTGAAAGCTTTTATGGAATATAAAATTCAACCTCAAGTAAAATTTTCTTTTGTCTAAATAAGAATTAAAAAAACCAAATTCATTGATCAAAGGTTCCCGGATGTCGACTTGTCGGTCGACGATACAAACAATTCGATTGGCTGCACGAACAATTGGTGAACAAATTTCGATTTGTCTGCATTCCACCGTTGCCTGGCAAACAGATAGCTGGCCGATTCGAGCAAGAATTCATCGAAGAACGTCGACGTCAGTTAGAGCTCTGGCTGAATCGTATTTGCAGTCATCCGGTTCTTTGTGCATCGTATGCCGTTCAGCACTTCATCACTTGCGATCTATCAGATAAAAATCGAAAAGATTGGAAAACCGGCAAACGACGAGTGGAGAAAGACGAGTTACGCGAAGCATCATGGCTTCAATGTGTAACAGTTGTTAATTCAGCGTTATCCGATCCTCAGCTGTACGTTTTCGTGCGAAACAGAACGAATTTTGAATTCTTTCTTTTGTTGAAATTAGTATTTCACAGATTGATACGTTCGCTCAGCAACAGCCGAATCTTGAATCACAAATGAAAAATCTCAGTCAAGGTTTAGCGAAATACATCGAACGACATACGGAAGTCTACGAAAAAGATCTACAGAGAATAAGTGATGTCTTCTCGAAAGTTCATTTGGCTGTTCAAGTCGATACAACCACTCCAGGTAGAGCACAATTATTTTGTTGAGCTAATCGAAATTTCATTTTTGAACTTTTCAGGAAACAGGGATCTATCAAGTTCAATACATAAAATCAGCGGTTCATACAGTGGTATGGCCGAGTTATACAAAACAAAAGTATATTTTTGTCTTTGTTTTTTTTTTGATCATTTATTTTGCCTATAGGGTAGCGAAGGTCTTCGAGATTTAAATGAACGTATTCAAGAATATATTGGCTTGCTCGCTTGTTTTCCTTCGATATTAAATATTCAACGAGTAAATATTGATTTGTTCGAAAGATTCTATCTGTAATCGCATGATTAGAGTGCATCGGATTTCATGAAAACAGTTCAGCAACGTGGTGTGACGGATTTCAGTGCGGCTGTTCATCGAAATTACGTCCTTAATCATGTGGTTTTAGCTGAAATTAATTTCTTTCAACGAGAAAAAGTCGATGATTTTAGTAATTATTTCAAAACATTCGTCGATGAACAAATTAAATTCTACGAAGATGTAAATTCAAACGAAATCTTTCGCTTTTATCGATCAATCTTTTGCATTTTAGATTACATCGCAATTACGTGATGCGGCTGCAACTTTCAAATGAATTTCGAGAAGGAAACACTCCCATATAAACGAACTTACCTTATTCTAATCATTATTCATTGCATGTTCGTTTTTTTTTATTTATCGTTGGTGCTTTTTCTTTCTTTAGTCGTGATTATTTTTTTTTTCTCCTCTTGCATGATATTCGGTAATTCATACTTATTTGTTGTACGTATCAAATGGTATTTTTCTATATTTGTGAATATTTTACTCATCGTTTCCTTTTTATTAAAAAAAGAAGAGCAACAACAAGAACAATAATAGAAAGATTTTCTCGAATAAATGTGTGGCGTATGATGAACGTGACTAGTTAAGAAGATTTCGAAAGCCAGGAGAACGATCGAATGGCAGACATGACGGCGTATTTCGAGAGGCTCGCAGTGATGCTGACATGGAATACTGATCGAATGAACCGGTACTATCAGGTGTTGTGCTCATCATCATTGAAGTTAACGCGTCATTACCATCGTCGTTATCTTGTTGCTGAAAAACAAAACATGATTTCATTGTAAAAATCGAAAGTTTAGTTTAGTTATTTACTTGAATGTCGTCTGAATCTTTGGGAAGGTTAATTTCATCATTATCATCTCGATAGTCATTATAAATAGGCTGAATAAATGCTAACGAACGTTTTAAAACATATGGATCGAAAGGAAAATACGAATATAATATCGTTGATGATAGATTCTCATTGATAGAATAGGTTTCAGGCAGAGAATATCGATTGTTTGTTTCGATAATTGAATAACAAAAAACAATTTGATAATTTCTGAACGAAAAAAAAATCGATTTACTTGAAAAAGAAAACAGTATTCATACCTAGCTAATTGAGCAAATCGAAGTGTTATCGCAGGCAGACAGTATTTCAATGGATTTAATTCCGATGAAATGATACGTCCTATTCGCCATTTAAGAACGGTATCGATGCCATCGGATAATCTCGCTATTTCTTGATGTCGATAGACGAATATATAGAAAATAGCTTGACAAATCGAATAGAATGGCAAATGACGATTTGGATTCGCATTTGCACAATTGTTTTCTGCTGTACTAACGTATGCATGCAACCATTCGACCATTAATTGTGTGATGTTTAATGCAGATCTAAATGATAAATGAAATCGTTCGATTGATTGGTAATTTTTGAAAATGAAAATATACTTGATGGGAATGAATTTTGCTCGAGCAATGAAACTGCATAGATAACAACTAGATGCTTGACGAAATGTCATCGTTACAGATGGAGAAACAAATGTTTTCCAACAATTATTCATAAATTCATCGCTGAAATCCTTCGAAACAAAAAACAAAATCGAAGAAATTCTTTTAATGAGAATGAAACAATTGCTTACTGTATGAAAACTACAAATATAAAAAATAAGAAATTGCACATGTGATGAATCATGAGTTGGTAATAGAATTTTATTAAAAATATTCAACAAATCTCGAAAGAGAGATTTTGCTTCTTCATAATTCACTGTTTCTATTGAATGAAAGAAAAAAATATGATTTTGTTTCGGTGTTTTTTTTGTTTTCTACCATTTTGAATACATATCCTCGTTATGTATTGGAAGAGAATTAATATAAGACAATCGAGTTTATCAGCTTGATCATGTTTCATCACGTTTGAATTTTGATGATCGTTTGTATCGAGTTGTTCAAGAGAGAAGACGAGTTCATTCTCGACAGTGGATTTCTCTTCACGAAGAATATCTTGTCGAGATGCGTGAACCTTCGAAAGATTTAAAGAAATAAGTCTTTTTGAAACAATCAAAAATGAATTTACATCAAGACGAAGAAGTTTCGAAAGAATAATTTCGAGAAATCGTAAACGTTGATCAGGAAGATACGACAATGATCGAAGAATATTCTTGATATAAATCATCTGTATTTGCAAATCTTTTGTCATAAATGGAAAATGTTGTTCAGCAATCTGAGGTAATACTGTTGAAGCACTAGGAAGGAGAAAAGAAAACAATAAAATCAAAGATTATTGAACGATAACTGTTTATTTTACGTACAGTGGAACAATACGAACGAGATGATGCAGTGTTTCATGAGTGAATTCATGAAGAGGAAGACAACCAGTGGAATATTCTAAACAATTTTATCATTTTTAATTAGCCACTAGAGATGAATTAAATAAAAAAATTTCTTTTTCTTTTCCTCATTATCATTGAAGCAAACAAATGATTTCAAAATACTTTAAATAATTTCCTTTCTATGGTCTAATAGAAAATCAAGGTCAATTATATTCGTGTCTGCTGCTTACCTGGAATTGTAAAAAGTGTAAATAAAAAACTTAGATAACGTTGGGTATGTTTGGTATAATATGAGATAAGATTCATTTGAAACGCTCCGAATTTATTCAAGACAATTTTCGATTGTTTTGTCCAATCGATATGTGACTAAATATCAAAAATAAAATCTTTTTGCTAATTTTCCTTCAAATCGAACTTGTAAAAAATCGAGAAATTGTTCATTTAGATTTTCAAACAGATCAACATTATCACGTAATTCTTCGAACAAATGAATTAACCAAATTTCCTATAAAAGAAATTATCTTAAGAATTTGAACATTTTTGACTCTACATTGGTTTGATTATCTTTGATTGTTGTTGTCAATGTAGTATACAAATATTTCTGACCCTTTCAAAACGAAATATGTTTCGTAAAAATGTGTTTATTTTTTTCATTGAAATTACTTTGCTAAATTGATCAAGTGCTTCTTTAACTTGATCGATTGCGATTGTCTGCAACATGATTCTCTTTTACTTTAAATGTTCTTCCTTACAATCAACGAGATCATATTCTTTTGTTCTGCAATTTAGTTTGCACTCAAATTTCAATGACTAATCAGAGCAGATTCTCGAACAATTTCATTTGTTGAGAATCACTCTTGGAAATAGCCTATATTCTTCAAATAGCTAGATGTCTCGCGTACGATGCCGCTAGATATTATTCAAATCGACTTGATTCATTGAAAATGACTTCCGTTTTAGTCACTCTTAAATTTCATCGTGATGTTGTAATTTCGTTTCGAATATTCATTCAATCGTCACGGACTTTTCCTCGAAAGAGCGAAATTTGTACGTCATAAGATTTCTGTTTAATTTTTGTTTTTTTGCACTTTCGACAAATTTCGTTTAATAATTATTTGAGTCATTACATCAACGAATAGGTCGCCTCATTTAACCAATAAAAACAGTTAACGTAAGGGAGAGGGAGAGAAACCCATTCTCTCTCGTGCCCGTGATATAGCAACCTCGTGAATCATGTGAGACAGAATAGATTTTTTCCCCGACACCCGTTCGCATGATCGGACAGAAGGTAATAGAATGTGTGTGTGTGTGTCCTCATATTGGTTTGACAGAAGAGAAAAAAAAATACTGATATGCCCGCCCACTTATGTCTGACGTGGATTTTTATGTATATAAAGAGTGTAGTGTTTCGTTAGAAGCTATATACAACGTTCTGCGTAAAAAAGCGTCTTTTTTCTCTGTGTGTGTGTGTGTTATAATATGAAAACTAATATGTCAATGAGTTCAAATGGAAATGAAATGGAGTCAACGTCGTTGAACACAATTCAAGTATCAAATATACATGATCAATTTCTTCAACTTAAATCCAATGAGGTCAACGGCAAAAATGTTGTCATATCAAATCTAGAACATTGTGGAATCTTTCTCAAAGGTATTCCATCATCGGTAGAAATTAAAAATCTTCACGGTTGTGTGATTATTGTTGGTCCTTGTTCATCGAATGTTAATATCGATGAATGTCATCAATGTGAATTCGCCTTGGCCTGTCAACAATTGAATGTTCATACAAGTGACGAATGTGATTTTTATGTTCACATAACAACACAACCAATTCTTGATGATTGTCATCATTGCCGTTTTGCTCCATATAATGTTGATTATCAATCGAAACAAAACGATATTCGACAAAGTGGTTTAACGTGGACAATTGACTATTGGGATCATCCGGTTGATGCCAGTAAAAAATCATCTGATTTAGAAACCATCGATGAAGATGAACGAAAAGAATGGTCGTTAGATATACCTTCAACGCCATCCATTTAAAAATGGAAAACTTTGTCTGATATTGCTGTTACTGTATATTTTCTAACTTTTCTGTAAAAAGATCTATTTTTTTAAATAAATACTTGACAAATCTCATATATCTTTCGAAATACTTCTTTTAAAGAACTGGAGAGTATATCTGCGAATGACGATCCGATTACTAATTAAAGTCATCGATCGTCAAAAATATGAACCAATTCTTTTAATAGAGTTCTATTATCAGTAGAATCTTCCAGTTTTTTCTCTCTCGATTGATTACTAAAGCATATCAATCCTGTCCTTTACACACTTTTTTCTTTTGTTTTAATCAGCTTATCTTAGGGCTAAAAAAAAACTTTAGATACTGAAACAACACGTATAACACGCCCGACATAAATATCAAAGCTTCGTGCCTATGTGATTCAACATTCGACCGTTTTACATATATTTTTAACTAAAGATTTCATGACTCGTAAAGTAGTCGTGCCTGGAGAGACACTTTTCAAGAAAATTTGTCAGACAATAAAACTACATGGTGATTTTCATAGAAAATTTATTTTCTTGTTTTTTTTCAGCAACAACTGAACGGGAATAAACAGACATATAACCTTGAATTTCCGACAAATCGTTTTTTTTTCTTCTCACCTAGTTTTACACTTCTGAATGAATAAATAAAATAAATAAATAAACAAATAGATAGACTTATCAACAAATCTCAATTATCTAACTATTACATAATCAGGAGAATTATATGTATGCATATGTTTACGTATTCGATAACGTTCTTTTGATGTCTACAAGCGACATCTATCATTCCACAACAATTGACATAAAAAAAAGAATTTTTTCGAAAATATCCTCGCATTTTTTTCATTAAACTTCTAACGAAAAAAATTTTGTCGTTTTTTACAACCTATACCTCCCGTGCCATTAATTCACTAATGTCGATCATCGATCGATTGCGTGCATTATATCTACATCTATGCACCTACTACCGTCTTGTTTCATCCATACATACACAAACATATTGTTATTTATTTACATGAAAAACATCATCACTCATACAGTTCTCTTCAATTTCTAGATCGAGTTCTTGTGTTTTTTGTTCTTGTTTTATTTGCATTTTGGATTCGATGATTGTTCGATTGAATCTTTCCTATTTATCATCCATATTGCTTTTCAATCGTCGATGAACAGACAGAAAAAACCAAGAATTTTTGTTGATTATTCCATCATAACAGTCAATCAAAATCAGCTAGTTTCTCGTGTCGTTAATCAATTACCGTCCAAATGGTTGTACCTCGTCAAAATAAATCAACACGAATTCGACAAAAACTAACGAATAGTACGAATAAACGTCAAACGACAAGAACGAACAGTAAACAAAAAACAAGTCAAACTAAACGAAAAAAATTCACTAAACGTGTGGATTTAACTGATCCAAGTACCACGAATCCGATAACTTTACGTCGAAGTCGACGATTAACAAATAAAAATCAGCAATTAGTTCATCTACCTTGTGAACCAACAACAAATTCCAATCATATAACGAAAATCTATCCATTGAGATCACGTCTACGACGAACACCCTCAAGCAATTCAACATCATCGATATCAACAATCGTTCATCGTCGTTCTCGTTCAACCAAACAAACACAACAAGATCTCTCATCCATGGGTCTTCGAAATGGTAAAATAGTTAATCTACGTTCGATTCTCCCTGATTCGACATCTCAAACAGCTCAAGAAGCCACAACTAACACACTTCCATTACTTGCCTTCAATCCTCTACCACGTCAAAATCATCACCATCATCCTCAACTAACCAATTCTCTATCATCGTCATCGTCATCCTCATCGTATTCGTCATTAACATCAAATAATAATAACAATAATAATAATAACGAAATTCTTTCTCCTGTATATCAATATCATTATTCGAATATTACCAATCATCCGTCATTAGATCCGACGAAATATTTTCCAGCTCGATTAGATATTCTTCTCGATCGGCCGCCAGTTTCGAGAGAAAAACAAATCGAATACGGATGGAATCATGATGATCGATCGATGAACATTTTCGTTAAACACAACGATCCGTGTACTTTCCATCGACATGTAAAAACCCCTCCAAAAAACCTTTGTTTTTTCATTGACAACTTGTGTTTTTCTGTTTATTTTAGCCCGTTGCACAAAGTACCGATGCCGTTCGTTGCAAAAAAGGTTTTACCAACGGTATTCACGTTTGGGAAATCGAATGGTAATACAAAAACCAAAAGTTAAATCAAATGTTTTTCGTATTTCATCTGTTTAGGAATACGAGACAACGTGGCACACATGCCGTCGTTGGCGTAGGAACAGTCAAAGCACCTCTTCATTGTCCCGGCTATCAAGCTCTTGTTGGAATGAATCAGGAATCGTGGGGATGGGATTTAGGCCGAAATAAACTCTATCATAAAGGTGTCAATACCGTCTATCCATCGACACAGTACGCATCGGCAACATTATCTCCGACAACGACGAATACAATCACTGATCCAGCCGATGCGATTAATAACAACGGCATTTCCTATCCGACAAAATCTGACGAAGGTTTTGTCGTTCCAGATAAATTTTTCGTTGTCTTAGATCTTGAAGAGGGAACTTTAGCTTATATTGTTGATGGACAGTATCTAGGTGTAGCTTTTAGTGATTTGAAAGATAAAGGAACACTCTATCCAATGGTCTCATCGGTTTGGGGCCATTGTGAGATAACCATGCGGTATATCAACGGATTAGAACGTAAGAACAAACGACTCGTACAGTCTCACTCTCAAAATAAGATTTGATTTTTGTTTTAGCTGAACCACTTAAACTGATGGATTCATGTCGACGAGTGATACGAAAAGAGATTGGCCGAACGAATTTACATTTAACTAATAAATTGCCATTGCCTACTTCACTCCGGAACTACCTGGTCTATCAGTAGAACACGAATTATCTTTTTTTTCCTTTCTCCTTTTCTTATTTAATTGTACAAGAAAAACAAAACGACACAGATGATCTAGCAAAGACACGTAGAAAAATAATTTCTCTTTCTTTTCGTTTGCGTTTCGCGTTTTTTGCCTCCTCTTGTTTTCTTTTGTTCTCTTTCTATGAAAAATTGAAAAACACAACTTATTCGGTTTTCTCTCTCTTTGTTGTCTCACTACAGTTTTCTTTTGATTCTTTATTATTACTATTATTATTATCATCATATATACATATATACATATATATATATATAACTTAAACAGTGCTCTGTATGATATAGATAGTTTTCTTTTTTCTTTTTTGTTTATCTTCGATTGTCCTTTCAACTTCGCACCACAAAGCAGTTCTTTGATCGTATGAAAAAAAAAACTTGTTCTTTTATGTTCAGTGTTTGTGTACGTTTGTGTGGTGAATCTTCTTTTTTTCTTCTTTTGCGATGCTGTAAAAGTTTAAGCTATAAATTATGGCATTTGTATATAAAAAAACGAAAGAAACGAAAAAAATTGATATGGGTGTAATATTCTAATTGCAGATCTAAAAGGACAAAAAACAGAAAACTCATGGCAACGAATTCATTTTATAATCCGACAAAGCAAGAGAAAAAACAAAAGCATTTATCTAGAAGGAGATTGTTTCGTATTTTCTTTTGATCGAATAGAAAACGTCGACCATTGCAAATTGTCGATGAGGGCGTGGCGGCTAAAAAACGACCGGATAAAAATCGAATACCGTTGATTAAAATGGCGCAAGCAACACGAACATTTTGGTCGCAAGATGAAGCTCTTAAATTCATGACTCATCGACAAAAACAAGAGAAAATCATGCCAACAGTAATACAAAATCGTTTGATTGACGAAATAAATCGATATCGATTGAATTAGGGCGAAATTTTGTACTTATTCACATTTCAATCTCTACCGGACGGCATTCGACGATATCAAGTTGCCGATATCGATGTTTTTTTTAAAGAATACTAGTAGATAATCTGTTTTGTTTGTTTAATATTCGAGTTTTATTCTAGTCAATTACCGAAATTACGACGGCATACATATGAAATTATTGTCGATAGTAAAATATCCACGTAGAAAAATATTCTTGAATTTGATGACGAGTTTTTATATTTAAGAAAAACCATCGAAACTTTATTTTGATCTCGAATACGACATTGCTGCTAATCCTAATATTGATGGACCGAAATTAACTAACAATTTCATCGAAGTCTGACTGAAGGAATCTCAATTGGATTTGTTCAATTCTGCCTGGCCTTTTGTTTTAGTTTACTTTAAATTTTATGAAAAATCGAAGCGATGAATTAATTTATTCATTCGAAAATGTTCTCGTTCTTGATTCAACGTAATTATCATCCATTCGATCTTTGCTTAGGAAACTTCATAAACACATCATCGTCTTTTAGATCGTCGACGAAATTCAGTCGGCATTTGATCTTTCAAACAAATGATCCGTTTCTCGACAATCAAGCTGTCGGTCGTTTTGTCAATTTTCTTCTCGAAGACATCCATGGTTGTTTAATTAACCATCATTGTTCAGCTACGTCTTCCAATAGTTCACTTGATCCTCTCGAACAAACGCCGATCTCGACTGAATCGAATGTTTTCGCTAAGAATCTTCTTTCAACTCTCGAACAACGTCTCGCTCGTTTCGAAACTTGCGAATGCATTGATGATTACAGTCAAATGCGTTTCAAAGATATTGCCGAATTTCTCGTCAAAAAAGCCGATTCAACTGGAGTCACTTGGTTTTGTGATATGAGTAATGAAAACACAGTTAATCAGTTCGAACTGATCTTTATTCGTTTGTTTATTAAAAGGCGTGTATACAAAGAATCGAGCATTTCGGTTGATTGATTCTCGTAAATTCGATAAACACGAGTATTTCACTGTTGCACGTGAAAATCAATGGAAACCGACGAGTACCGATCCGGATCAAGCGAAGAAACAAACATTTCTTGCCTCGTTGGTCTATTTCAATGAGTTAGTTCGTTGAAATGATTTCTTTTTTCGTCAAGAATTTTCTGTTGTTGTTTTTTGTCAAGACCAATCCGACGATTTATTCATGTCGACGAAGAAAATCCACCGAAAACGAAAATGACTTTCTATCGAACGAATTCCGCATCGTACATAGCCGAAGATCTCGACAAAGTCTCAATGGATTATCCCGAACTAGTCAATTTCATGGCGACACTTGCTCAAGAACGAACTTCCAACAATCAAATTCCTCGTTCAAGTCGTTTGTACAAAGCCAAAGAAGTTCAGAACGACTTTCGATGGGAAATCAGTTTTATGTACACAGGCGATTACAAATTCTGTGAAAATATCAAACAACATCACAAAAGCAATAACATCTAGTAAATTCAAACGAAGTTTATTCAATTAAAAGTTCATCGATTGAAAAATTTTCAGTTTCGTCGTTGATATGCGTAAAGGAACTTATCGACAGAAGTGTCACGATTTCGATTGCCGAACATTTATGGGTGCTGAACATATTTTGCCATCGAATGCCACACCTTGGCTTACAATTATCAATCAAGAATGGGATAATCCGAGTCCACCATCGATGAAAGAAACACTCTGAATCGAATATTGAAATTTTTGTTGTTATTTTTTGTTGTTTTTCTATTGTATAGTACGAATTAATACCGACATTTTTTGTTGTTCTATTGAAATTAACCAAGATTGAACCGATTTCAGATGTTTTGAGAACGGTAACAATAATGAGATTTTCGATAATATTAAGAAATTTGAAGAATGTTACTGAAGGTAAAAAAGAATTTTTTCGAAAACATTTGTTCGAATGAAATTTTCTCGTAGAACGACTGCCGAAGAAGAAACCATACTGGTTAACAAAGTCGAATCTCGAAATTCCCGGCAAATCTCGAGCTATTGTCGATATGATTCAAATGCAGAAAGCGCGATTTAATGAGCCGGGCTTTTTCAAACGAATGATTCTAAAACGCAATTATCAAAAACAAAACGAGTGAGAAAATAAAAATAAATTGTATCGATTGAAAAATTTCGAAATGTGACAAATTCAGATTTACGGAGAAAGATTTTTTCGAACAAGGACCTGATGTCTATGCTGCAGCACGATCTATTGAGCTTGGAGGTCGATTTCGTGTAGTAGATCGTCCGAAATGGATAACTCGTCTAGATAAACCTCAGGGTACATTAGCTCTCAATTTAAAATTTCGATTAGAAGCTGTCGATCTCTCGCGAACCAATGTTAACATCGACGGATTAGATCATTATGGTAGGTGAACTATTGCAGGTACGAGAGAAATCAATGTGAATGTGTCTGTTTATCGTTTGATTTTAGTCGGTTGTGCAAATTTAAAAGCCATGTATTTAACGAAATGTCGTTATGTTGACGACTGGTTTCTATCGCGTTTGGCACACGAATTTCAAGATCAATTATTATTTCTTGATTTAAGCGAATGTCGATCCGTTGGTGTTACGGGCATTCTCGCACTCTGTCGACTGAAGTACGTGATTGTTTGATTTTTCGAAGAGATGAAATTTATTTTTGCGATTTGAAATCAGATCATTGAAGAAACTTCGATTGTATAATCTTCCGCCATTCGATGGCAAAGAAGCAGCAACGATGATATTCGAAGAAAATGTTCCCAATTGTTTAGTCGAAGGTGTCAATTATGAAGCCGAAGTCGTTTCTGGACTATTGACAGCCGGTACCGGTGGAGATGATCAACAACAACAGGCAATTCAATCGAACTGACACAATCAATGTTACTTTTGCTTTCTTAGGAAATTTTAAAATTTGATAAAAGAAAAACAAAGAATATTTATTGTTGAGAATAGGAGTTCAATAATGAGAGAAAGACTAAAATACTGAACGTGATCATACAAAGTATAAAGAATATTAAACATAAACGATCGATGACCATGGCAACGAATCGCCAATCTTGAGATTCACCTTCATGTTTCTCTGCTCGCCAAAAATGATCGCGTATGAAATTCAATTGTGATCCGATATGTCGAAGTTCAGTTGTAATCATTTCAGTTTCATATGAATGAGCCATTTTTGGTAGAGGAGTATTGGAAATGGTTATTAAAGGTGTCGAATTTATTTTTCCATTTAAAGATGAACGAGACGATGTATTATTACCGTAAATATGATGTATTGGTATACCATTTGAATGTTTTGAGCAATCAGTCGATGTTGACCAACGAAGACGAATAGCTGGCCAAGTTAAATTATAACCTGGACGTTTCATACCTAAGGCCCAAGCTAAATAATAGCAGATGTATTTCGAAACCTAAATGATGAATTTCGATAAAAGAGAGTCGTTTTTTTTCTTTTGTTTTGCAATACCCATAATGGCATTGAATAGTTTCGTGAATTTCGAAAATGTATTGAGATAACAAAGACGGAAATAGCTACTGATATCGTCGACATAGCCATAACACATAGGAAATAAATAGTTATCACGGGAATAGCTGTCGAACTCGGTGGCATAATATCTGAGATAAGTAGGCTGAATGTAACAACAGTCAGTAGAGTTGTGATTTCTACGTAAAAAAATAAATACAATTGTATTTGAGAGACAAAAGAATTCGTTTACGTAAAGTTAATTTTTCGCCACTATCAGGTGCTAATAAAAATCCGAGTATTGTCATACAACTGATGAGAAAACACGGCGCTAGTACAAAGAAATTTGTATGAATAAATCAAAGTTTTGTTTTCTTATACCAACAATATTCGTCACATAATAGAGTGATCGTCGACGAATGCGTACTGTAAATAAAACAAACGGGTAGAGATTAGGACAGCAATCATATTTGAGAGCACTGTTTAATGCAGAGAAATCTAAAGCGAACGGGAATTTTTCGATGTTTAAATTCTCAAATTGATCTACCTTCTAAATCCCATTGAGTATTTCTGATATAGGCATCTAATTGGCCTTTATCACTTTGTGTCGTTAGATTGATTCCTTAAGAAAAAAGCAGTGAAATACTTGGAAAATAACTCGATTTTCGTTTCGTCATTTACCAGATTGATCGTGTGTCCATGATCCGAATTTTAAAGTACAACTTTGTGTATCCTAATACGAGTCGATATATCGAAATAGAATAGTTCGACAGTAATATCACTTACAAATGGAAATGCTGCTATATTAAATGGACAAATCGATTTGAATATTCCAGGTGGTACATATAGAACATCACCGGTATGTTGAACAACAGCATTTACTTTGATAGTACTATCGAATTTTTCATCAACGCTATTATACAAAAGAACATCTGGTGTCCAAATTTGTGAACTTGGAATTCGTATTGTGTCGATATTGCCATACTCGTGTGGATCCCAAACAAGACTATAATCATGCCATGTCTATATTCAAATAAAATCATAGTACATACAAGAAAAACAACAAAAATTCTTTAAATTTACGAAAACAAGCCAACCACTGATAATCATCACTTGATTTTTGCCATCCTTTTCGTTTTAGAAATTCAAAAATCAATAATCCCATAACAAATTCTATTTACTATCGAACTTACGAAATCAACGACTTGTTGTAAAGCGAGATTCATGTTAACAGATAATGTATCTGAATCATTTTGAACTGGTCGTTCAAGTGGATCATAACGTTGATCACTGAGTAAATGTCGAAGTAAACGTCGTTGATGAGAACCTCCCGCTAATATTTATTTATTCATTAAAATGATTGTTTAACACAAAAATGAAATTCATACTTTACCTACAGATGATATGAATATAAATATACAAAAGAAATTAATTCGATTCGAATACATATTAGTATATATACAACTGCTACTTGTTAATTTGAAGTTTTTTCTCTGCTTGAAATCGTATTTTTATATCGAGAACAGAAATCAACTAGATAATTGCTATTAGTTTCGAATCATGAGCTCAAGAATGTGTAATTTGATCCGTGAAAAACAATCATATGCCTCGTGCCATATTCGAAATTTAAAGATCACAATTACTATTCGCAGTACATGTCAGCCAAACCTTTGCTTCTTTTCTTGTTCTAACTGAAGTCGACGGAAATGAATTCTTAGCTTTCACTTAATGAAAACAGATGTTAGGTCACACTCTTATCAATTTCTTGTTGCTTTCTTCGAGTAAAACAACGTGCGTGACTAGAATTTTTCTAAGTGCAACGAGACGGAGACACACTCATTACACATGCTGCTTTAGGCCGAATTAATCATCATCGTACATATATACATGAGTTCATGAATAAGAAAAAAAAAGAAGTTTTCTTTTTTTCTTCAAACAAGTAAACACACACATACATAAACATAGGAAACAAAGTCTTATTTTTGACAAGATTTCGATAAAGCCGGGATAGAAAACGAAAGTTAATTGTATATTCTTCTATAAACGTTCTCGATATCGACGTAGAAATTCATTTAATACTGTTTGATTCGCGTAGAATTCTCGTATATCTTGTCCATTTAATTGAAGATTAATATTTGTTTTTTTTGTTTGTTCAGTTAATGCACGTTCGATAGATTTAAGCGAACGATTGATATCTTCAAGTAATAATCGAAGATCATTCGATTTCGAATCATTATTCGTTATTAAACGATTCAGTTTTAGATCGACAATTCGCCCATGAAAGAGTATATAACCGAGAAGTATAATCAATAGAATAAACAGAAATATAGCGAAGATTTTATCGGCAGACAGGATAAAAGCAGAACGTGATGATGATGTAGACGGAGTTTTCTTAGTTGATATTTTCTGTTCATTTAAAAGTGTTTGACGGCTTTCAATCGGTTCGACAGGCGTTTGAAGAGCTACGATACCATCTTTACTAGTTGCCGAATTGACAAACGCAGGTAATGGCTGCTCAACAAATTGATTATCATTACCCATAGTTGATCAAATCTAAAAAAATCATGTGTTCAAGCAATCATTGGTGTGTTTCTCTTCTTTTTTTTTAGCTATGCTAGTCTATTACGCACATAGATAGACGAGAGAGAAATGTTTCTATTGGTTGATTGCATATTTTTTTCGTTGATGCCGAACATTTTTTTTCTGAGAAAGAAAAGAAAAAGAGAATAGGAAAAAAAAGAAGCAGCAGAAGAATCAGTTTTTCTCTCTCTCTCTTCGACTCTATTGTGTCACACAGCAACTTTCTCTCTACTTGAGATACACTATGACTAACCAACGTATGAAAGTTAATCGAATAGAAATTGAGTTGATCCTTTTTTATTCATCTTCTCAATGATATGTCTTCGTCTTCTTCTATTCATCTGCTGTACTATTGATCTTCGACGCGTTAGACATATGGACTCAAATATTTGATTTAGAATGTTAGTGTGCACATACGCACCTCAATCGAATTGTCGACAAAACGTGATGATGTTAGTCTATGTTCGGACAAAGGTAGACAAATATCTCTCTCTCTCTCGTTCTACATATAATATTTGTATATATGTATGATTCATTCGTTTCACTTCAATGATCATACACATCTCTAAGAGAGAGAAAAAAATAGTTGATCGAATGAGTAATAGATGTATGATTGTGCTAGTCAACTATTGAAAGTTTACATCTGCTGTATGAGAGAAAGAACGATACGCTTGAACTCAATCCTGTCTAATTAGAATACAATAATGTTGATGAAAAAGAAGAAGCTCGAGTTTGAATTTTAACAATAATAAATAGAAAAAGAAAACATATTCTCTTCGCCAATACTGTTCATAGAAGAGCTCGAGGCATTATCAAAAAAAAAAGAAAACGAATAGATTGGATGGACACAACAAAAGGAAATTAATTTTTATAGTGTTCATCTAATTTAAACGCTCCATGTGTCTTACATTCTCATCATTTCAGTTGAAGTTGAGTGGATGGATACTTGCTAACTAGTCCAGCTGACGTGCATTCTCCATTTACACCTCTTTGGTTGACATCATCCGCTTTTCTATATGTCACAACAATTTCTCCAATGGATAAGATTGTACAGTTGTGATTGATTAAAAATCTATAGACAATGAACGACTATCCTCGGGCATAGGCGCATCCTAACGTACATGCATCGTTACTTCGAGGTGGTCAACGGTTAATTGCAATCAGGCCGTTCTATTGTAACACATGTGTTATTCATTTGATTCAAGATTTGTTTGATCTCGAAAGCATTTATATATAGAGAGAAGAAGACCGACGGAATCGACAATTTATTTCCGATGATTAGTGTCTCGTCGTCGTCATCGTTGTTACTTATGTTGGCTCTCCCGTTGCGGACCAGTAAAAATAATCAATTGAACCACATGGGATAACAAAGAGAAAGATAGTAGGCTATGTCCAAACTCAATCAAATCAAATATGAAAAGGAAGCAAACACTTGCCACATGACAGACATTGAGATAAGAAAAGCTCATCAATCAAAGATGATACTACGATGTGCTTAGTCCGATTCGTACTCATCACTATTACTAGACAATGTATATATATCGTCTTTCATTCACGTAGAACATAGACGTTTATCATTTATTTTGACTAAATCTGATCCATCAATATTCACAGAGAAAGAAAGACGTTAAAGTTCAGTGAATGTTCATGATTATTCATCGAAACATCAGATTTTTTTAAAAATATTTACGAATATTTTGCACTCAATGTCAGAATCAACGTTTACAAGGGCACGTTGTTCGAACTTAGAATACATATTTACAGAGCCAATAAAAAGTGAACGAACAGCAATCCATTTTGTCATTCCGCTTAATTTAAATTTTAAAGCAGAAATGACCACGCTATTTCTCTGGAGAGACATACAATTCAAATTTAGCAATCTGATTCATCAAACTCGCCTTTAAGTACTTATTTTTTATAAATAAGAGAACGAAAAAACTTATATCCTATATAATTATGTTGATATATTACAGTCACTTAACCAAATGTTTTCAATACACTGCTTCGTTTATCCTGTTCTATACCTTCTCTTTCAACAACAAATATTCGCAGCAATTTGGCCCACACAACTTTCTTCAAATATTAAAATCTTGGGCCTTTTTCCTGATGCTGAAAATACTTCCGACCCAACTGATTTATCTGTTCACTCTCGTGCCTTATTTAAATCAGCCATTCTACTGTCACAACGATATAATCTAACCGTTGATGGACAATTCATCGAGTATATATCGTCACAAACCGACAGTAATATTATCAATGCATTGGAAGATTCATGTGAAGCTGTTTCAAATACAAATATAATTGGGATTGTCGGTCCAGCTTTCTCAAGAGAAGCTTATGTAATCGGTGAGTTTGCCGAACAAATTCAAATTCCAGTTATTTCCTATGCTGCAACTGATCCTGATCTTTCAAATAAAGTAGCTTATCCTACGTTTTATCGAACAGTTCCTTCAGATAATGCTGCTGCATTAGCAATCGTAAATTTATTCGATCGGTTTAATTGGTCATCCTGTATTATTATCTATCAAAATGATGCATTTGGATCCAATGGAGCTAAGATTATAACCGAAGCATTTGTTAATAATGATTTAACAGTTCGAGATACGATTCTATATGATGTAGCATCACGCCGTATTCAAGCAGATTTAAAAACTAGCTTAGCAAAGAGTGCAACTCGAACTGTAATTCTTTGGGCTGAATCTGATAATGCAGCCGATATCTTAAAACAAGCAATTCATTTAAATGTTGTCGGACCATTATTTACATGGATACTGAGTGATACTATTGATTTTGACGATTTTAATGAAACACAGTATGATGCGTTGACTGGAATATTAACAGTCGAACCTGTAACAGGAAGTGTAGTTAATGCACCAACCAATACAACATTATTACAATCAGCATATGATATTTGGCAACAATATGAACCAGAAACATTTCCTGGCACAACTAAAATCAGTAACTATGCATTATTTGCATTTGATGCTGCTTGGTCACTTATTCTCTCCATATATAAGTTATGTTCGACAACAACAATAAACTCCTCTTGTATTTCATATAGTGGATCATCATTTTGTTTTAATCGTCGTTTTGATCAATCAAATTCACTACTCAGTATGTTAATGCAGGTATCCTTTATTGGTGTATCCGGTCTAGTAGAGTTTAGTGCTAATTCAACGGATCGAGCAAGTGGCTCTTATTATTATGCACAGAATATACAGCGGCCAACAAATGTATCAAGATTTGTTCCTGTTTTATCATATTCCGAAAGTGATGGATGGAAAAGTTATTCTGATATGAGTTATATTATTTGGCCAGATCATACTTTAGATGTGCCATCAGGTCGTGCAATACTTCGAGGTATTGATCTACGGATTGGCGTTATAGTAGCGGCTCCTTTTACAATGGTTACAAATGAAAAAAATTCAACTAAATTAAGCGGTTTCGTTCCCGGATTAATTGATCTTTTAGAAGCGAATATTGGTTTTAATAAGATTATTTTCGTAGCACCAAGCAATCTAACTTATGCTGAAATAATCGGTATGGTAGCAAGTGGTGTCTATGATATTATTGTTGCTGATGTTACAGTAACAAGTCAACGAAGAGAAATTGTTGGTTTTTCGAATTCGATTTTCGATAACTCATTACGAATTATGATGCGAAACACAGATGACTTGTCAATTGATTTAATTGCATTTTTAAGACCGTTTTCGCGCAATGTTTGGTTATTACTACTAGGTGCTTGTGTATTCGCAGGCATTTTATTTTGTGCGATGGAACGCAATGATAATACAAATTTACAACATCGATCATTGATCTCACAACTTGCAATGAGTTTATGGTATTCATTTGGTAACATTGCTGGCTATGGTGCGGGTTATGATGCGAATACAGCATCTGGTCGTTTACTCACTGCTGGATTATATGTTGTTAGTATCATCATTTTGGCAACGTATACAGCTAATTTAGCCTCTGATTTAACATTAAAAAAGTCGAAAGGTGTTATTTCAGGTATTGATGATATTAAAAACGGAAAGATTCCACCATATCGTATTGGTATTCGAGAAGGAACAGCAAGTGAAGAATATTATCTACGAGAAATTTCAGGCCAAATAAAGAATTACTATCCATTAAAAACCAAACAAGAAACCTATGATCGTTTATTGGATAACACAATTGATGCGTCATTTATTGATGTTGGCGTCGGTGAATATATCACCAATAATATCTATTGTAATCTCACTTTGATCGGTGACGGTTTCGACAATGGTGCTTTCGGTATTGTTACAACAAAAGATTGGTTGTATACGCAAGATTTAGATGTGAACATTTTAAAGATACGTGAATCAGGTGAATTAGAAATTTTAAAACAGAAATGGTTTCAAGGAAAGATTTGTATGGATACAGTGGAAACGTCAACGGCTATGCGAGTGGAAAATTTGGGTGGTTTATTTTTAACATTTGCTGTTATATCGGTTCTGTCAGTGATTTTATTCTTCTGGATAAAACGTCGTACTATTATGAGCACTGTGTCAAAAGGTTGGAATCGAAAGCGTGGAGAGAAACGTTCTCAAAAATACGAATTGCCAGTGGAGAATAAAAAAGATTCTAATCAATAACTTCTGTCTTATATATCTGAACATTATCTCTGTATTCTAATAAATATTTTATTTACAACTAGATTAAGAGCACAGGCAGAACGACTTGAGATCGTAAATCACGAGAAAAAATATCGGGAAACATAAATCACAAAAGGAAATCGTTTATCATCATATATATAAAAAGGTGTGAACAACATACTCATTAAAACAGTAAGTCAATAAATAATAAAAAATACGTCGACTCTTTCGCAAGAGAAACTAGAACATAAAACACTTTGTACGACAATGTATTCATTGGAAACCTTAATTTGTCTTTTTCCTTACTTTTTCTTACCACTACGAATATTAGCACCCACTTGGCCTACACCAACTTCTTCGAATATAAAAATTTTGGGCCTCTTTTCCGATGCCAAAAATACTTCCAATCCAAGTGAGTTCTCAGTTCATTCCCGTGCCGTGTTCAAATCCGCCATTCTACTGTCACAACGATATAATCTAACCGTTGATGGACAATTCATCGAATATATCTCATCACAAACCGACATTAATATTATCAATGCATTGGAAGATTCATGTGAAGCTGTTTCAAATACAAATATAATTGGGATTGTCGGTCCAGCTTTCTCAAGAGAAGCTTATGTAATCGGTGAGTTTGCCGAACAAATTCAAATTCCAGTTATTTCCTATGCTGCAACTGATCCTGATCTTTCAAATAAAGTAGCTTATCCTACGTTTTATCGAACAGTTCCTTCAGATAATGCTGCTGCATTAGCAATCGTAAATTTATTCGATCGGTTTAATTGGTCATCCTGTATTATTATCTATCAAAATGATGCATTTGGATCCAATGGAGCTAAGATTATAACTGATGCATTTGTTAATAATGATTTAACAGTTCGAGATACGATTTTATATGACGTGGCATCACATCATATCCAAGGAAATTTACAATCTACCCTAACGAAAAGTGCTTCTCGAATTGTTATTCTGTGGGCTGAATATCCCATTGCAGCTGATATCTTAAAACAAGCAATTCATTTGAATGTTGTCGGACCATTATTTACATGGATACTTAGTGATGCCCCACCACTCGATAATTTTAATGAAACACAGTACGATGCGTTGACTGGGATATTAACAGTCGAACCTGTAGCAGGAAATGTGGTTAATGCACAAACCAATACAACATTATTACAATCAGCATATGATATTTGGCAACAATATGAGCCAGAAACATTTCCTGGTGCAACTAAAGTCAATAATTATGCATTATTTGCATTTGATGCTGCTTGGTCATTAATTCTTGCATTACATCAAACATGTTGGGAAACACTACCTAACTCGTCGTGTATTTCATATAGTGGATCATCATTTTGTTTTAATCGTCGTTTTGATCAATCAAATTCACTACTCAATATTTTAATGCAGGTATCCTTTATTGGTGTATCCGGTCTCGTACAGTTTAGTGCTAATTCAACGGATCGAATAAGTGGTTCGTATTACTACGCACTGAATATGCAACGGTTAACAAATGTATCACGATTTGTTCCTGTATTATCATATTCAGAAAGTAATGGTTGGAAAAGTTATTCTGATATGAGTTATATTATTTGGCCAGATCATACTTTAGATGTGCCATCAGGTCGTGCAATACTTCGAGGTGTTAATTTGCGAATTGGTGTAATACTAGGAGCTCCATTTACAACGGTTACACAAGTCGAAAATGAATCAACATTTACAGGTTTTGTACCAGATTTAATTAATCTTTTAGAAGCGAATATGGGTTTTACATCAAATATTGTTGTAACACCAACAAATCTGACTTATGCTCAGGTGATAAAACTTGTAGCAAGTGGTGTGTACGACATTGTTGTTGGAGATATTACAATAACAAGTCAACGAAGAGAAATTGTTGGTTTTTCGAATTCAATCTTCGATAATTCACTTCGAATTATAATCAGAAATTCAGAAGATATCTCGGTAGATCTACTAGCGTTTCTAAAACCCTTCTCTGGTCAACTTTGGTTATTACTGTTCATCACTTGTATGTCTGCTGGTATCTTATTTTGTTTATTGGAACGATATGACAATACAAATTTACGTGATCGGTCATTTATTTCACAACTTGCAATGAGTTTATGGTATTCATTTGGTAATATGGTCGGTTATGGTGCTGGCTATGAAGCGAATACAGCATCTGGTCGTTTATTAACTATTGGATTGTATGTTGTTAGTATAATCGTCTTAGCATCGTATACAGCTAATTTAGCCTCCGAGTTAACATTACAAAAATCGAAGGGTGTTATTTCAGGTATTGATGATATTAAAAACGGAAAGATTTCATCATATCGTATTGGTATTCGAGAAGGAACAGCAAGTGAAGAATATTATCTACGAGAAATTTCCGGTCGAATCAAGAATTACTATCCATTAAAATCCAAACAAGAAACCTATGATCGTTTATTAGATAACACAATTGATGCTTCATTGATTGATTTTGCTGTCGGTGAATATGCTACCAATAATATCTATTGTAATCTCGCTCTGGTCGGTGACGAGTTCGATCATGGTGCATTTGGTATTGTTACAACAAAAGATTGGTTATATGCACATGATTTAGATGTGAACATTTTAAAGATACGTGAATCAGGTGAATTAGAACACTTAAGAGTAAAATGGTTTCAAGGAAAAACTTGTGCGCATACATTAGAAACGTCAACTGCTATGCAGATCGAAAATTTAAGAGGATTATTTTTGATATTTGCAGTTATTTGCGGATTATCGATAATTATATTCTTCTGCAGGAAACGGCAAATAATTTCCAATAGAATTTGGAACATTTCGACTTAACATAAACTATTTGCATTTCATTCTCTTCGAACTAAAAGACTACTGGTAACGAAAATATACTTATCATAACGTCTTAGTTTATAAACATTTGAAGTTCTTTTCTTTTATAAATATGTCTTCAAATTAGTTGACTGGATGTCAGATGTATATTTTTTTCATTACTAAGAAGGGGTCAAATAAACATATACTTTGTATTTGTTGACATTATAAAATATTTTTTTATTTACAGCGCCATTTAATAAAAATGTTTTTAATACAGAGTTTATATTACCTTCTTGTATGCTTCCACTTTCAAAAATCAATACTAGCAGCCATTTGGCCAAAACAAACATCGTCAAATATTAAAATCTTAGGTCTTTTTCCCGATGCCAAAAATACTTCCAATCCGACTGATTTCTCAGTTCATTCCCGCGCCATGTTCAAATCAGCTGTTCTACTATCACAACGATATAATCTAACCATTGATGAACAATTCATTGAGTATCTATCGTCACAAACAAACAGTAATATTATCAATGCATTGCGAGATTCATGTGAAGCTGTTTCAAATACAAGTATAGTTGGAATTATAGGTCCAGCTGTGTCGAGAGAAGCTCATCTGATTGCAATGTTTGCCGAACAAATTCAAATTCCAGTTATTTCCTATGCTGCAACTGATTCTGATCTTTCGAATAAAGTAGCTTATCCTACGTTTTATCGAACAGTTCCTTCAGATAATTCTGCTGCATTGGCTATTGTAAATTTATTCAATCGGTTTAATTGGGCATCATGCATTGTTATCTATCAAAATGATGTATATGGATCCAATGGAGCTAAAATTATCAACGAGGCATTGACAAGTAATGGTTTAACAGTTCTAGAAACACTTCTATACGATATGGCATCACGTCGTATTCAAGAAAATTTAAAATCTACCTTAGTGAAAAGTGCTTCTCGAATTGTTATTCTGTGGGCTGAATCTCCCAATGCGGCTGATATCTTAAAACAAGCCATTGATTTAAATGTTGTTGGGCCATTATTTACTTGGATACTTAGCAATCCCATTGACCTGGATTATTTCAGTCAAACATATTATAGTGCGTTAACTGGAATCTTAACTATTGAGCCTGCTGTGGGAGCTATAGTAAAGGCATCAATGAACAAAACGTTACTGAATTTAGCATACGATATTTGGCAACAATACGAACCAGAGACGTTTCCTGGTCGAACTAAAGTCAATAGCTATGCATTATTTGCATTTGATGCCGCATGGTCACTGATTCTCGCATTACATAAATCATGTTCGACAACAACAATAAACTCCTCTTGTATTTCATATAGTGGATCATCATTTTGTTTTAATCGTCGTTTTGATCAGTCAAATGCAGTATTGAATGCATTAAGTCAATTATCATTCGATGGTGTATCGGGTCCAATACAATTTACTGTTAATTCAACTGATCGAACAAGTGGTTCTTATTACAAAGTACAAAATATTCAAAGCTTGGAAAATATTTCACGATTTGTACCTGTTTTATCATATTCCGAAAGTGATGGATGGAAAAGTTATTCTGATATGAGTTATATTATTTGGCCAGGTAATACTTTAGACAAGCCATCCGGCCGTGCAATACTTCGTGGTGTTAATCTACGAATTGGTGTTATTGCAGCCGTTCCATTTACAATAGTTATGGAAGAACTTGACCCAAATGGAGAAAGTACAACTAAATTAACTGGTTTCGTTCCCGAATTAATTGATCTTTTGCAAGAGCATATGGGTTTCACTTCGAGTATTATCGTAGCACCAAGCAATCTAACTTATGCTGAAATAATCGGTATGGTAGCAAGTGGTGTGTATGATATTGTTGTCGGTGACGTAACGATAACTAGTCAGCGAAGAGAAATTGTTAGTTTTTCGAATTCAATTTTCGATAACTCATTACGAATTATCAGTAGAAATTCATTATACACATCAACCGATCTGACATCGTTTTTAAAACCATTCTCTCGAGGTCTTTGGTTATTATTGTTTTGTGCCGGTGTGTTTGCTGGTATCTTATTCTGTCTGATAGAACGATATGACAACAAAGACTTGCAACAACGGTCACTGTTGTCTCAGTGTGCGATGAGTATTTGGTATTCATTTGGTAATATTGTTGGTTACGGAGGTGCTTTTGAAGCAAGTACAGCAGCTGGTCGTTTACTAACTGCTGGTTTGTATGTACTTAGTTTGATTATTTTGGCAAGTTACACAGCTAATTTAGCGTCGGATTTAACCTTACAAAAAACACAAGGCATTATTTCCGGTATCGACGATATTAAAAATGGAAAGATTCCATCACATCGTATTGGTATTCGAGAAGGAACTGCAATGGAAGAATATTATTTACGAGAAATATCCAAACGAAGTAAAAATTATTATCCATTAAAATCGTTAGATGAGGCATACGATCGTTTATTGGACAATACAATTGACGCTTCAATTATTGATGCAGCATTTGGTGAATATTTAACTAATAATATCTATTGTAATTTGACATTACTTGGCGAAGGCTTTGATAGTGGTGCATTCGGTATTGCTATGTCGAAAGATTGGTTGTATGCACATGATTTAGATGTAAATATTTTAAAGATCCGTGAATCGGGTGAATTAGAACATTTAAGAGCAAAATGGTTTCAAGGAAAGATTTGTGCGCATACATTAGAAACGTCAACTGCAATGAAAATTGAACATTTAGGAGGTTTATTTCTGACTTTTGCCATATTCTGTATCTTATCGATGATTTTATTCTTGTGGATGAAACGGCGATTTATTATCGATCCTATAATGATACGTTTCTATCCAAAACATGAATCGAATAAAGCCGAAAAATATGAATTACATGGAGGTTTTCCAGACAAAATTTAAAAAGAAATGCTTTAACATTTTTTTTGTAAAGTATTTTTTCACGATTTTTATATGTTACACATAAAGTTGCATATGATGTGGATGTGTATCATTATCCAGTAAAAAAAAACAGGCCCTTTTCTGATCAATACTACAAATATGTATAATGTCGATCATGAATTAGCGTAAATAAAAAAAGACGACTTTGATTTTTATTTAAATAAAATAATTATCAATAAATGAGAACAATGCTTTTAAATCTATTTCATTTCCTTTTGCAACTTGTATTGGTTCAGTATGAAATTCGATTGTTTCGTGTGTTGGAATTTTTTCATCGGTTTTCTCAGTTGAAATATAGGTCACATGGCAGATATTAGAAGTTAGATCTTTGAATGTTTCGAATTGATTCTCACGAAATTGCCGTTGTGGTAATACGTTATATGAACAACGAATGATTTTTCGTAATGAAACTACTCGAACATTTGGTTGAAGTAAATCAGTTTCTATAGTTATTTGTGGACTTTTTCCGGATAAAATCGAAGTTGAATTCGATATTTTAAATAGAGTGACTAGTTTTTGGGAGAAGAGCACATGTTTTGAATCGATTTCATCCTGTCGTGATTGAACTTCGTATAAAGTATCCATGAGTTGTTCATCACGTCGAATGCAACCAAACCACCATGGTGTAGAAACTGATAATCGTTTCAAGACCTTTTTATCATTAAAAATAAGTGAGATTTGTTCCGTGGAATTGTCGGATACTTTACAAACGAGAACATATTCAACTGCAGATTTACTCGATGGTTCCTAAAAATAGATTTATGAGAAATTAAAATCGAATATTTTCGATATTTTTCAGCAATACATACATTTCTTCGTGTAATTTTTTCGATATCAGTTGCGTTGAACGAGAATTTCACATCGTTATTTTGTTTAATCAATTCGACAAATTCTTTAATATTCTTTGGTTTCATATTGCCAATTGTTTGTGGTAATTTAAGAGAAAGTTTTCCCCATGAAATAGTTAACATTAATTTGTTATCTTTCGAAATTGCTCCTGTTTTAGCTGAATCAAGTAAACATTGAACTAGTTTATCGATACCGTTATTTTCACCGGGCGTTTTCCTATCGAGATCAACCATACTGAATCCATCATTGGATTCAGACCATTGAAGTCGATTAGTCACAGCTGTCATACCGTTGAAAATAATATTTCGATCGGGAATATCATCCAAATGTGACGAAAAATTTACCGAAGGTTTTGCTTTTGTTTCCTTTGGTTTTACAGCAGTCGAACCACGACGTCCTTTTACCGATGTTATCGAGCTCATCGATGCAGTATCACCTTCTTTATCCTCCTCCTCCTTTGATTTCACCGAATTAGTGGATTTTTTGGTAACATCAATGCTTGTGCGAGGTTTTCTGCCAGCAGTTGGTTGTTTTATAATAGGTAAACATCCAGCTGCACTATTTGTTAATACAGCAGCGTCTAATGAGGCGAACCAGTTTAGAAATTCTTTGTCCTTTTTAGTAGTATCTTTTTTTCGTTTATCTTGGCCTCTTGAACTCGCCGATGCAGATCGCGAGCGAATATGTACTGGTTGCGCATTGTGAGCGGAATTACGTATTTCGAAAAATCGACGTCGACCCTCTAGAAATAAGTTATCAAGGACACATGTCGTTTCAACTATTGGTTGATCGTATTTCTTCATAAAATACGGATAACCTTTGACAATCTTCGCTCGTAATTTATAAACTTCATCTAAATCAATAATTTCGCCTGTTTTAGGTGCATCGACAGCACGTGCAAATAATTCAGCTAATCGTTTGCATTCTTCTGATTTGACGCCGTATCCATTTGTAGCAGCAATCGCTAAATGAATATCACAAATAATACCTTGACTACCCGTGCCAAATGTATCGACGATATGATCAATAACCATTTCGGGTGAAATAGTTGGTACTTTGATCGGTTTTGCAGGTGTATATGATAATGGATCTTCCATTTTCTTGATTTTTAAGATTTTACCCCAATAAACCTAAATATGTTTTGTTTTCGAAATTCTCTTAATCATGTCAAAACAAACAATTATTTTACCCAATATTGATCTCCGTCTAAATCCGATCCTGATAATTCATTCGGATGAGGTCGTGAACCTTTTATTGGAAACACAATACAATCTCGAATGCAGTTTCTTAATTCAGGTACATCAACAGCAGTAAATACACGTACATCACCTGGATGTAAACACGGATTTTTTGCCACAATAACGTTGCCTAAGAAAATATCTTTCAAACAAATTCATTCAGTCGTTGAATTAAAATTTACCTGTAACAACAATATATTCTTGATCAGACTTCGGATCGAGATTTTTATATTGAATAAAAACTTGTTTTTCCTTTAATGTTCGTGTTTCATCAACAACACCAAACATATTTCTTGCCTCGTCTAGCGGCAATGGAAATCGATTTCTCAGTAAATCATCTTCGGCTGATGCATATTTCATTTTTCGATTTCGTTCCTGTTCATTTTCCTCATGCTCATGATTGATACTTGCATTTTGATACACTGCAAAGCAAGCCTCAGTGTTGCCCAATGCAGACAGCAACATAATAACCTGATTATTAAATCTCAATTCAACTAAAAAATTGATAAATATACAAAAATCGTTTGCTTTTTCGATACTGTTGATAGAGACTTACGCGGTCTGCTGTGGTCACATATTTCTAACTCCCAATTATCACTATGAAATTTTCGCATTGAAGGTCGTACTTTGATATACAGATTATCATCCATATTTGATTCGGGATCAATTGCAAGCATTCCTTTACAACCAGCTATTCGAACTTGATACGCCGATGGAATATCTTCTTTGCATTGTACTGGAATATCTAATTGTTTAGCAATCAATGCAGCTGTTGCCCATGACATCTTGCCAATGCCATCAGTGAAACAATAGCCTTTCTCTGGAATTTCTTCGTCATCAATCATAGTCACGACAAGTTTCATATTGGGCAAAATTTTCTCAACATATTGAAATGAAAGATTAGTTCGTCGTGCTGTCGAAAAGAATAGACCAATTCGTGCCACATATTGAGCTACGTTTTTGATTGAATTGAAGTCTCCCAACAGTTTCCACGCGTCTTCTAACGATCGATTTTTTAAATCAAGAAACCAAAATGACATTTCTTTCATTTGACTTGTCGATGTACCAAACAGACGATAAGTTTTTCCCATGACCTGTATTCCATTCGCCATTTTACGTTTCAAACGACGTCGAACTGATGAATCGAAATCTTTCAATGGTTGATTGTCTTCTTCTCGAATATGTACTAAGAGAAAATTATCGGCACCACCAAATTCAGGATTTCGTATGACACGATTACCAATCGATGAAGTCATTGGCTGATAGACAAGTCGCAATGGTGTTAATGAAACACAACCGATTTTATACGAAAGAGTATTGTTGTTTGATGATTCCTGTCGTTTCTGTTGGATATAGTTCGGATAATCTTTGAAAATCATTTTTAATCCGTAACAATGATTTTCTTGTAGTTTTTCTTTGAGATAATAGCATATTTCATTGAATTGATCTTCATTTTTAGCAAATCGAATGAATTCATCATGAAATTTCGCCGAATATTTATCTTGAAAAACATAACCCATTGAATAGAGCATGTGCAAAGCATAATGCTGTTGATGTGAAGCAGTGGCTGGTAAATTTAATCGACGACGACTATTATCTATCGACGTTTGTTTGAGTGTAACGAAATTAATAACAAATTTATTTTTATAACCCCCAGTTTCTTTCATAAGTTCTTTGAGAAATATATAAGTATGTTCGGGTTCTTTAAATAAAAGAAGAAGATCCGAACTCTTCGATATTATTTCAGCGAGAGTATTGTCATCGTTGTTACAGAATCTTCAATAAAGAAAAGATCAAATATTTGATTTGATTTTTTGATAATAAAAATCAACAGTTGTTTCGTCTACCTTTCGTATTTTTGTTGACCTTCTTTCATTGTTCGTTGTTTCATTTTCACTGAATTTTTTAACATAAAGACGACATACGGTTGATCTTTGAGATGAACAAGAATCTCTCGTTGTATCCATTTAATTGGAATAAAAATCTGTCGTGATTTATCTTTCGACATGATACGTATTGTCTCAGGTTCATCTCTCCAGCTTGTTATCGAAATTTCATCAATCGGTGGATGTTCTTCTGAGTATCTATTGAATGTATCGTATGTAAACATGGAACCGAAATAAACTGAAACTGGATAATTTTTGAGTTTTGGTACGACAGTGGTTAACATCGAACGTTCTCCATCGATATAATGAAATGGTAGTTTTTTCATTGAAAACCAAACGTTCGAATGTTCATTAGTTGTAACTTTAAGAAGATGATCACGAATTGCATTTGCTTCTGCACGTGAACAAGTAAACTCATAAAGTTGGGGAGCATGTTGAGCGAGGTGCTCAGTTCTAAAATGAGTGATTCTCAATATTTGATGAATATTTCTACCAACTATCTCAGCAATATGTCGAGTAAAAACATTCTTAAACGAGCAATGAACTGGTTGATCCCAATCATCATATAATTTTGCACTAAAAACGTACGATCAGTATCAAATAAACTCGAAAGAGAAATCTTACCGATTCTCATGCGCCATTGTTTTATTCAAACTGGTTATTCTTCAAGCAAATATCAAAGTAAAAGAACGTAACGTTGACTTGCGTTTAAATAAATCTACAGCAGAATCAAAAAAAAATACGTGACAGAAAGGAAAAAGCCACATCCCCAGCTTATTTTGCAACAACAACTCTCGTTTTTCCCCACTCTTTTTCCCCACATTGATATTCATCGTTTTTTTTCATTTGTTCTTTTTCAATTTGCATAAAATATAAAATTACAGATTAAACTATCTTTTAAACTGTTATCACTTGTTGAATATCGTCATCGGACTAGTACGACATCTTCAAAATCTTATATGATACTTCCAATAAAAAGAAATATTTTTCGAAAAAGGAGGAAGGAGGAGAAGCAGCGAAAAAACAGAAGAGAATCAACATCCTATTTATTTAATTTATCATTTATTTTTAAATTTAAAAATTCTCCTATCTCGTTCTATATTTCATTCTTGATTTCCTCAAAAAATTTCCATTTTTATTTTCTACTCATTTTCGAAATTTCGACCGATCGATCAATCTAGTAGATTCCATAGAATTCCATTTGGTAAACTACTGATACCATAATCAAGTTGTGCATCCAGTACATATTGCATCATATGAACTTTACTATATAAAAGATAAGACCGAAGATAATAGTTCTATTTCATTTCAGATCGATTTATCATTCTAAAATAATTCAATTGAAACAAAAAAACAATGTTCGTTCAACGACGAGTTTTCGATGCATGCGTTAAACATTTAACTCCAAGAGTTAGCAATGGCGAAGCATCAATTGTTCGAGCTGCAATTCAAGCTCAAAGTATTCGTCACAAGAGGTAAAACAGTTCGAATCTTGTCGTCGATCTCTATTCTCGTTCCTATTTAGTGATTCGAGTGATGTCTCAAAAGCTGGCAGTGGCAAAGTCAAAGGTCATATAATTGGTATCGATTTAGGTACAACAAATTCGTGCGTTTCAATCATGGAAGGCAAAACACCAAAAGTCTTAGAAAATGCCGAAGGTATGCGAACAACTCCATCGGTTGTCGCATTTAGCAAAGACAATGAACGTCTTGTCGGCATGCCAGCTAAACGTCAAGCTGTAACGAATCCTGAAAATACATTCTATGCAACGAAACGTTTAATTGGCCGTAAATTTAATGATGACGAAGTCAAAAAAGAAATGCAAAGTGTTTCATTTAAAATTGTTCGTGCATCGAATGGCGATGCTTGGGTTGAAGCTCATGGTAAAACCTATTCGCCAAGTCAAATCGGTGCTTTTGTTTTGATGAAAATGAAAGAAACAGCTGAGAATTACTATGGTTCACCAGTGAAAAATGCCGTCGTTACTGTTCCAGCTTATTTCAATGATTCACAACGTCAAGCAACGAAAGATGCCGGACAAATTGCTGGCTTAAATGTTCTTCGTGTTGTTAACGAACCAACAGCTGCTGCACTTGCCTATGGTCTCGAAAAATCGAATGATAAAATGTAAAATCAACTCGTTGTTTTCGTTTGTTTATTTTTGTAAATCATCGGATTTGTTTGTTTGTTTAGTATTGCAGTTTATGATCTCGGTGGTGGTACATTCGATGTGTCAATTCTTGAAATGCAATCGAATGTGTTCGAAGTTCGTTCGACAAATGGTGATACATTCTTAGGTGGTGAAGATTTCGATAATGCTCTACTTAAATATCTCGTTGGAGAATTTAAAAAACAAAGCGGCATGGATATAACCAAAGATCCACAAGCTATGCAACGTTTGAGAGAAGCTGCTGAAAAAGCTAAATGTGAATTGTCATCAGCCGCTCAAACAGATATTAATCTACCGTATTTAACTATGGATGCATCGGGACCAAAACATATGAATACGAAAATCACTCGTGCTCAATTCGAAAATCTTGTTGCACATTTAATCAAACGAACTATCGGTAAAAACGATTTGTTTTTTTTTCAGATTAAAACATAACTTTTTTTTATTGTCGTTTAGAACCATGTAAAAAAGCTATTAAAGACGCTGATGTCAAAGTCTCAGATATCAATGATGTCATTCTTGTCGGTGGTATGAGTCGTATGCCCAAAGTAAAAATTGCTAGAATTTCATTTCATAAGTATAGATTTGATATTTATTTAGGTTCAACAAACTGTTCAAGAAATCTTCGGCAAAGCTCCAAACAAATCTGTTAATCCCGATGAAGCCGTTGCCATGGGTGCAGCTATTCAAGGTGGTGTTCTCGGTGGTGATGTTACAGATCTTCTTCTTCTCGATGTTACTCCACTTTCGTTGGGTATCGAAACACTTGGTGGTGTTTTTACGAAATTAATTAATCGTAATACAACAATTCCAACGAAGAAAAGTCAAGTAAGATCAATTGATAATATCAAAGCAAACAAAATAAATTGCTTGATTAGGTATTTTCAACTGCTGCTGATGGACAAACACAAGTCGAAATTAAAGTTCATCAAGGTGAACGTGAAATGGCTGCTGACAACAAATTACTCGGCCGATTCAATCTCGTTTGTTTACAATAATCGAAAAAAAAGAACAAATTTTTTCATTTATTTTTTTCCTTAGGTCGGTATTCCACCTGCACCTCGAGGGTAAGCACCATTGTTCTTCTCTAAATTTTCTCATAAATCTCGTTGTTTTTTCTGTCTCATAGTGTTCCACAAATCGAAGTCACATTTGATATCGATGCTAACGGTATTGTTCATGTATCTGCACGTGATCGTGGTACTGGCAAAGAACAACAAAGTACGAGATTACAAATAGAATTGTTCATGAACAAAATAAATGTCTATTTTAGTTGTTATTCAATCGAGTGGTGGCTTGAGCAAAGATGATATTGAAAATATGGTTCGTGCTGCTGAGAAATATTCAGCCGATGACAAGAAACGACGTGAAATGGTCGAAGAAGTCAATCGTGTTGAATCGATCTTACATGACACCGAATCGAAATTAGAAGAATACAAAGATCAATTACCTGCTGATGAACACTCGAAATTGAAAGACGGTGCTGCAAAATTACGAGAGAAACTCTCGAATAAAGATAATGAATCGGTTGAAAGTGTTAAAGAAGCTGCCGATGAATTTCAACGACAAAGTTTGAAATTATTCGAAACAGCTTACAAAAAGGTAAATATTTATTTTCCTTCGATTCAAAGCAATCTCTTTCTTTTTTTTTGCAGATGCAATCTGAACGGGAAAGCAACCAATCATCATCATCATCATCATCCTCGGATCAAGAATCATCCGAAGATGACAAACAAAAACAAGAACAACAAAACAAATAGACCAATTCTCTTTTTTTTCTTTTCTCTCTCTTCAATAGTTTTTTGTTGCCAACAAAGTGTGTTTTCTTTCGTTTTGTTTGTTCGTTTATAATCGTTGTTTAGTTCGGCAAAAATAAACAGACGATCTCTGTGAATTCAGAGATTATTTTAGTTCAATTAAAATGAACATCTTTTCAGTTTTTTTTTCTGCTTGCGATATAATCATTGAAATCTATATTTAATAAAAAGAGGAATACAGAGACAAAGAATAAAGTAAATAAGAGTTAGACGTCGTTTGTTGTTGTTTTTTTGGCTGCTTTAAATGTTTACAATGGAAAATGACAATCACATGAAAGAGAATAAATGGGAAAAGAAATAATTAAGAATTGCACATTATCTGGAAAAAGAAATTGAAGTCGAATCGTTCGCGTATTGTTTTTTGGAAAGTTAAGCGCGTGATTCCACCGGTCGTTGTCCTAGGTTATTATTTGTAGCATTGCTATTTCCTGCACTTGACTCCGCTTGTTTACCGAGATAATCCCTTGAAAAGAAAAACGAAATATTCAAATTCAACAACGAGATGCAAATGTATTCAGAGTTTTTGTTTTGTTTTCAATAGAAATAAAAAAAAAAAGAAGGTCAATGCAAGGAGAAGAGATAAAGTGCATTATTTATCAAAAATAAAATGTAAAAAAACCAAAAACTCGCAAATAAATAGATTAGTTCGAGCACACAAGTGTGTTTTTTCCTACACCGATAGTTATCTGTTTCTTAAAAGATCAGCCATTTGCCTACGAAATTTAGTGTTTTTTTTAATACTTTTATGGTTATTTTAGTTTAGTTCGATGCGTCTATTGACTTACCAATTGTGAACCATGAGTTTCTGAACGCAGAGTAAACCTTGATATCGAACATTGGAGTCCGGATTTTCTAATAAACGCATGATTGTGACTTTGCCATCGAGTTTATCAATTGCTCTGAAACGGAATTTTAAGAAATCAAAATATTATTTCGAAAGAGAAATACTTTTTGCCATGAGGATAATGTCGAACGTATTCGCCGATATCATGAGCGGCGACACAAAGAACTAATGGTTCTCTGCTTTGTTCGAGTAAACGAAGAAGCATTCTTTAAAAAAACAGAACGAATCAATGAATAAAATGCTGAATTGTCAGTCAATTACCTGAGTAATTCGAAGTTGGATTCGTTTAATTTCGCTGCATTTTCAACCCAGAATTTCTCCGATTGATGAACAGGTGTCCACGAAAGACGACCGGATCGTATTTCGACTTCATATTCATCGAAAGATCTAAATGAAAATTCTCTCTTTTTTTCTTTTCATTGTGATTTTGTGTTCGCATACGTAACATCTTCTAAGTTTCCTTCGAGTTTTTCTTTGATAAATTGGATATTTTCATTGATATCCTCATCATCGAATTTCTTCGTGCTAAGTAATTCTAATGGTTTAACCAGTCGACAGGCGATCATTGTCATCGCATTGTCACGGCTGACCTTGTCGCTTTCGGGTTTTTCCAATAAATTCTATTCGAAAAGACCAACATTCATCGTTTGTTTTTCGTCTCTTTTATTTCGAAATCTTACACGTAGAAATGCGACGATCATTCGCGTGACTTTTTCCTTTTGAGTTTCAGCTAAAATCTCTCCCAAACGTGGAATGACTGTGTATCTACAAAACAAAACAACAATCGAGCTCATTCATTTCGAATCCAGTCATTTTACTTGGACATAATCGACGCGATGTTTGTACTGAATGTTAATACCCAAAGACAGAAGACTAATTGATATTGAACTTGAAAACCAACTGAAGCGTTGTTCAATACTTGCATAATACTGAAACGAATGATTTTAAGAAGAAGAAAAAATGAAAGATTCTGTTTACCTTGGAATACCATCGATATTGACAAATGCTTCTCGATAGGGTTCAATACGTAACATCATTTGCAGATTTCGACAAACGCTTTGTAAATATTCATTTCCCTGGAAAGGAAATTTGCGTTTGAATAAAATTAGCTAATCTCTCTACCTGTGGTTTAAGCTGTTCTTTAAGCCAAGCTAAATAATACGATAAATCCGATGTTGGCATACGTTCGACACTCCAACAAGCGAGTTTCGATATAATTCGACTTGTCTAGAAAACGAAATTAACTTTTTTGTTTTAAATTTCTTTGATTCGAAATCATTCGAATTTTCTACTTGATAAACAACGAACTGATCTTGGTTCGAAAACATATTGAAAAAATACGACCATAATGCTTCTTTTTTCATTTTTGCATACGTATTGAAGATCTCGACTCGACTTTTATCTTCCTAAAATTTCGGAATTTGAAAAAAAAACAATAAAAAAACACCAGTTCGATTTACTCGAAGACATTCGTCCATCAATGTCAATAGATATCGAAGTGTTTGTTGTTTGAACAATTTCGACATGAGAGTTAAAAACGACTTGGCGCACTAAACAAACAAAATAAGCTCGTTGTTTTTTCTTCTCTCGTTCTTTTATTCGACTTGATTTCGATTGTTCGGATCAGCGAGATATTTCGCTCGTGCTTCGGTATTCAATTGATCGAAATGCGAAATGAACTCGTAATCATCTTTAGTGATCATCTGTCCTTGAAAATAGGATTGCCATTTCGGCTTTTGTCGCATGACTTCTTGGGCTTGTTTTTGAAGATGACTAATTGCGCCAGTCACTGTTTCAAAAGAAAAGAAAACAACAAGTCATTCGAAACGATGAAACAAAATATCTTGTACTCGATTCGAGATCATCGGGAAGATGATGACTAGCACGAAATTGAATGAAATCATCGCTCAAACGACGAGCAGCAAGAGCATCATTGTCAATAGTAGTTTGTGCCATGATGAATGTTTACGTGTAACGAGAAAAACCAACAGTTAACTAAAATTGAAGAAAAAAAACGTGATAGAGCATGACGAAACTCATTTCGAGTTTATAAAAAAAGGTAAAATGACGATGAAATAAAGAACAGAGGTAGTGTTTACCAGATCTTTGTCTATATGATAATGATGCGTAAAAATTGTTTTTTTTTGAAAAAAGAATAAGAGAACAAGACTTGTGATTGGCTCGATGAATGAACCAATGAGGTTGACTCAACGGAAAATCAAACCAAACCAAACCGAGAGAGAGAGAGTGAGTGCAATGTTGTCAAACAGCTTTTGTGATCTATTGACAATTGACAGTTGTATAACAAACATAATGAAACGAAACGAAAAGAATGTAACCTTTGAGTTAACTTTCGACGACGAAATAGATCAACATCAATAAATCGGTTCATTCTTTGACTAAGGATTACTCGGTATTCAGGCTCATTGAGTTCATCGTTTGACATTCTTATATTTTCCTTGTCCAATGTCGAATAACAAAACACCTCGAGAATGAAAATATTGAAACTATGCTTCTGCTAAACGATCATCGACGACCTTGTCATTGTAAGTCAACGGTGAAATTATTAACATCTCATGTTAAGTTAATATTTAAAGAAAAAAAGATAGAGAGAGACAGAGAGAGAATTCGAAACGTAAAAGGTTGAGGGTTGAGTTCATTCATAAAAAATAATCATGAATTCTAAGGAGATCTTTCTTTTTTCTGGTAAGATAGAACAAAACATCTCGCTTGGCTTCTCAATTGCTTGAGCAATTCTTGTTCGAAAGCTTCTTCTTCTACTTCTAGTATTTAGTTATACCATAGCCATCATTATTTTGGCTAATTATGCTTTAGCCGAATACGATTGTTCAGCCAAAGATGATGGCTGGTATTATGATCCGGAATTTTGCCATATTTATTGGCGATGTATACACGGGACTGCTGAAGAATTCGAATGTGCGAGTGGAACAGCTTGGGATCATCATGAAAATCGTTGTAATTGGCTTGATAGTATTGATTGTACACGATCGGACACAACACCATCGAAATCGAAGTCCGATGATGATGATGATGATGGTGGTGGTGGCGATGTATCTGAAGAAAATAGTGATGCTGGTGGAGCGAATGATGATGATGATCAACCGCCTACAGTTGTCAAGAGAAAAAAGAAGAAGAAGAAGACAAAAAATCGAAAAGTCGATTCGAATAAGCGAATGTTAGACAGCGACAAAAATGAGAAACTTAATGGCAAAGATCATCGTGAGATTGACATTATCGTTTAATTGCTTTTCGTAGTGCATGATTCTTTTAAAACAAAAAACTAAAACTACACGAATGAACCTTCTTTTTCCAGTTTCACTTCTATCTCTCTCTTCAATACATTCATCATCTGATTTTCTTTGTGCTGGTCGTGATGGTTTTTTTGCGTAAGATTGACACATGAATTTCTCGGATTTTCGTTTGCATGTAATCATATGTCTTTCTACTCTCAGTCATCCGGATTATTGCACGAGATATTATCGATGTTCGCATGGCATGGATGAGGTTTTCGAATGTCCACGAGGCACCGCATGGGATGACATGACCAAATCATGTGCATGGGTCGATCAAGTTAATTGTGATCAAAAAATACTTGGCTATTCGACCAGTACACCTGGTGAAGGCATGGGTACTTTTTTTTTCTTCCAAAAAAGCAAAACTTAAAATTTCGATCTGTAATTCGTTTAATTGACTTTTTTTGTAGAGACAACAACATTAAAGAAAAAATCTGATGGTGATATGCCTTTCCCAGACTCGATTTCGATTTCGTCACTCTCAGGAACGAATGGAAAAGATGGTAGCGGAAATGCAGCGGCCATCGAATGTCAACCAACAGGAATCTATTCTCTACCTGATCCAAACGATTGCAGTAGCTATTATCAATGTGATAAAGGCATACTGTCGAAATTAAATTGCACAGATAAAAGACTATTTGACATTTCCAAACGAGAATGCAATGATTTCGAACGAGTGTTTTGTGGCGCAAGACCGATTAATCCTGCCGAGAAAAACCAATGTGTTAATAAACGTGATGGTGTTCATCCGGATACAGAACGCGATTGTCACTATTATTATCAATGTACCGGACAGAATAAAGTTCGCGAAGCAAAATGTTTAGGCGATCAGAAATTTAGCAGCTTTACAGGCCGATGTGGTCCAGCAAATAGTGCACCTGTACCATGCGGTACTTTCATTCCTGGAAATACTGCAATCAAGAGTTAGTTGTTGACTTAGTTTCTATGAAAAACATCTTTTTGTGTTTTTATTTTGAAGGTCATGGCAAGTTTGGACTATATATTCAAGTTATTTTACTCATGATTATCTTTATGAAATTTTAATCACTAAAACAAAAGAAAACAATTTCGAATATCTGCTTCTATCATTTTATGTACTCAATGTTGTAGTAGTTTTTCTGTTCGATAAGAAATAAAATTTGCAATTGCAATCATTGATTACATATCAGTCTCTAATGTTCTCGACTTGTTAAGACAACATAACACTAAACGAAAGAATGACGTATTAAATCTCGAATAAATATCGAACAACATTCTTCGAATGTGATTCAAGATCTATCTATGCGAGAGTTCAATTAAATGATCTTTACACGTTACATATTTCGAAAGTAAACGAGAGAGACAAAAGGTTATGTAAGCCACATATAATACGTCGAGGTCTTGAGGTACATGCGAAACAGTTATTTGATGAACAGTCGTAAGTAATGAATAGTAAATTACCGACGTGGAATAGTAGGTATTTGACGGGTAGATATTTGTTTTGACGAAGATTATATGAATTGAATTGGCTGATTGTAATTCTAGTGATTTTCAATTTTTTATTATACTTTCATGTTGTTGAATCATGGAATTCAACTGAACAATCGACAACTACTGTTCAATCATCGAAATTTTTACAATATTTAATAACTAAACCGAATTCATATTTATACAATATTGATGAAGATGATGAAAATTTATTGGAACGTGTCAAACGCGATACAACTCCATTTGTCTGTCAAAGTTGAAATAAAAGCTCTTGTCTATTCTTTTAAAATTTTTGCTTCAATTTTCTTAGCTGATGGTTATCATCCTGATCGACAAAATTGTCGAATATATCATATATGTACAGGTGGCGTCGATACAGCTGCTGTTTGCGGCGATGGTACAGCTTGGGATCCAGTGAAGAAAACCTGCAATTGGGAGAATACAGTTGCATGTGTCAAAGGTTTGAGAAAATGGGATGAGATTACCGATAGTCGAGGCGGTAAGATTAATCGTTTAACAAATCAAGGATTATGAATTTTCGCACTTGTGATGATACAGTGACCTTGTTTGCAACTGATGCAGCGTTGGCTTGGCGTGCGAAAAAGAAAACAACAACGACACAAGCACCGATTAAAGTCGATTCGAATTTTACATGTGAATACGATGCTGAAGGATATTTTCCTGGTATGACAATCCATTGATTGATTGATTGTGCATATGCATGAGTTGATTTTAGATCCAAAATATTGTCATATTTATCATTTGTGTGGCATTGGTCGACATCAAATTTTGCAATGTGCAGGGGATCTTTGGTGGTCACCAGAACGAGAAGAATGTGATTGGGCATCGCGTGCTAACTGTAAATCATGTTTCTTCGAGAAATTTCTAGTTCTATCATAAAATAAATCGATTAGGTAAAGTCGGTCATTTGTATACATCGTCAACATCTGCAACAGATATGGTTGATAGCGATGGAAATATCATAACACAACCACCTGTATTTCGACCTAGTAATGTCTATTTACCGATTGAATGTCCGGCTCGTGTACAAGATCATTTTCCTGATCCATACGATTGCTCGGTATATCATTATTGCAATGGTAATGATTTTTCTATGATTTGAGGGTGTTGTATGCGAGCGTATATTTTCAGGTGGCGTGGATAAACCTGCATATTGTGATCCTGGTCTCTTTTGGAATAAAAGTGAGTTTAATATTCTGTAAATGAAGACTGAGATTTGGTTATTTTCTTCAAATATTGAGAGCACGGTTGTCAATGGCCAAAAGATGTTCCAGATTGTCAACACAAATGTCCTGTAAATGGCCAACGAATGCGTTTTGTTGCTACGCACAGTTGTTGTCATTATTACGAATGTATCAATGGTAATCTCAAAGAACAAGTGTGTCCATTGCATAAACTCTATTCAGTCGAAACGAAAACTTGCGAAAATTTTCAAGTCGTTGCTTGTGGTTCGCGAAAGAAATGTATTGATCCTTGTAAGACATTTTGATTTTAGTTTTTTTTTTAATTCAAAACTATGGAATTTCACTAGGTGATTACGATAGTTCGCCATTATGTGAATTCAAACCTGTCTGTCGTGGTAAACCAAATGGAAACTATGTCGATCAATATCGACCCAATTGTCAATTTCATTACACGTGTCTCGAAAGTCGAACATTTAACTATACAGCTTGTGAATATGGCCATCGTTTTTCTGTTCCACATCAACGTTGTTTACCAGCAAATCAAGTGAAATGCTCAGCGAAACAATTGTTTACTCATCAATATAGAAATTTATTTGCTTTGCTTTTTTTCATTCACCGAATGTAAACGGGTAGAAGGTTTATACAACAAAAGAAAAACATTGACTAGGTTGAACGCTTTTTGTGTTTTGTAGAAGAAAAAAATAGTTATACACAAATATATAGATTTATATATATATAATATAAACAATGCTAGAACGCAAAGCTAAACTCTATGCTGTTGGTCGATGTCGATTGGTCAAATGTAACGAACTAGTGGATGGTGTACGAGAAAAACTTGATAATGTCGACGATGGTGGCATTGGGAAAGCGGGATTGCTTGTATCGCCGATGAAATCATGTAGACTAACTGAACTTAAATCTTTCGGACCGTGCATAATGGGCTGTTGATGAACAGGAGGTGTCGGTGTTGATGGTGGTGGTGGTGCATGCCATACTTGTGGATAGTAATTTCTTGGGTCAGCCATTAATGCAAGAGACGGAGACATTGACCATGGATTCATTGGCCAATAGTTTGCTTGATTTTGAAATGTGTGAAAGAAATTTTGAAACATTTGTTGTTGAGCTGGATGCGATGAAGGAGGAGGATGAGGAACAGGTGCCGGTGGTGGAAGGAATTGACTGGATTGTGTTTTTTTAATTGACTTAGTTGATTCGGAGGAAACATCGTCAGTATTCGATTTATTCGAATGACGAGATACTTTCGTTCGTGTCGTCGACGATGATGTTTGTCTTGAACGTTTTTTCGGTTGTTCGATTTTCAAAGGAACATCATTTCTAAATTTTTCAAATCAAACAATAAACTAAACTTCCGAGAAAATCATCAATGCATACGGAACGATCGTTGGTTTGGATAAATCGATCAGTTCATTGTCATCATTTGTCGTCATCAATCGATTTGGATTATTTTTCGATGTATGTAATGGTGAAACTGTTGCAATTGGTTTTGTCAAACGTGTCGTCGTTGGATTAGCTACTGATCCAGCGGCAGAAGCAGCCGTAGCTGTTGGTGGTGATGATGATTGATTGTTAATTGGAGTTAACGGTTCTTCAGCTGCTAGAAGTTTGTTTGCTTCTTGAATGACTTCAGAATACGAGAGTGGTTTAGGTTCGATGGATTCGTTTGGATTTCGATTTTCTGATGGTGATGGATTGAGTGATGATGGTGTCGGTTGAGGAAGTTCGTTGGGAATGATTTTTTCTTCTTTAACCTTTTTTAATTTGCATTTTTTCGGTGCTGATTGATCGTTCGGATTCGATCTAGGAAAAATGAAACAACGAATTTCATTGACAAAATTTTCCTTGTTTGTTTTTTCTCTCTCTACTTTTTCGGTCGTTTTTTTGGTTTCGAGATTTCTTCGATTGAATTCATCGAATAATTAATCGGTGTTGTCATTGCAATGGTTTTACAATCGATTAATGTACATTCTTTCGGTTTAATTAATTCAACTGTTTCATTTCCATGCAATTGCTCAGTTATCGTATTATTTAAACTAATTGTTCGTGCTTCAGCCGGTGTAAACGGTGTTGTATGAACAAATGAACTTGAATTATTATAAGTACTCGTCGAACGAACAAATGCCGGTGGTTTACTTTCTTTTTCCGTCGAAATTGGCGGATCATTTTCGGTTTGTTCGGTTTCATTTTCATCTTTTTCAATAATAATCACTCGATAGAATAAATGTAATTGTTTGTTTTTATTTGGTTTCCATGAATAGATATGATTTAATGTTAAATTATCGAGCAAAACTTTTTGTTCTTGTAGAATATCGATTTGATAACGTGTTCGTTTCGATAATGGAAGAACTTTTTTCAAGTATTGCTTTAAGATTTGTACGGGCATATTCGATGAACATTCGATAAAATAAAGATTTGGTTTCGTTAGAAGATCTTTTAAATTGATTTCATTATATTCCAATGTAAGATAGAGATTTTCTTTATTGTTAAGTTTATTTTTCTGTTGAAATAAACAACGTTCACTTAATTCGCCGAGTTCTTCCTCGCGACAGCCCATTTGTGACGAATGAGTTTTCGAATATTGTTCGATTAATTTCGATTTATCATCGGAATGTGAATCGTAATAGATTCGTCGTCGGCACATTTCACGTTTGAATAACGATGGAACAAGTTTGTAGACAATCTGTTGTAGCCAACAATCTTTGGTTATGCCGAGTAGAGGATTAGCTGGATGTGGAACTGTTGAACATACTGGACAAGTCGTATTTTCGTCATTTTCATTGAAATATGAGAATATACATGCACGACAAAATGAATGTAAACATTCGTTTATTGTCCAAGCATCGATTAAATAACCTGAACAAAGACGACAAGTTAGATGCTCGTTGATGAGATTGAGTGTTAGCTTTTTCGATGAAACCATGTTCTAGAAAAAGAAAGTTTCCGTTTTCGTTTCTGTGAAACAAAAGCTTAGATGTCGAATGTCTGACGATTATTATATTCAATCGAGGGTCAGTCAGTCATCGAATGTAGATGGTGAAGAGAAAGAGACGAGAAGAAGAAGAAGAAAAAAACATACATATAGAGAAAAGAAGAAAAAAAAGCGAGAAGGACGATGAACTTGCTTTTGTACAGACGCGTTCGCTCGCACATATACGGATACATTCGTATTCAACTCGCTTTTTTTTTGTCCAGTTGTTCAATGAGATGAGAGACGAGCGTGCGACCGGAATAGAAGAAAGAAAAAATATTTCTCCTCCCGCTCTCTCTCTCTCTCTCTATCGTTTTTTAACACTCGCGCAGATGTCTTCTCTTTCTTTTGAAAAAACTAGAATATCAACGAATGAAATTCATTGAAAATACATCACGATTAAAAGACAATCAGATCTCGGATAATATCTCATTTGATACTGCGCCTTCGTTGAATGAAAATCGATTGTGTGATGTTATCTCAGAATATATTTTATTTCATACAAGAAGAAAATATCTACAAACGTTCGAGGTCTATTCTTATCAAACGAATTAAATAGGAAATTGTATACAGAACTGGACAGATGAGTTTGTCAGCCAAATAGAATATAATAACAAGAGGAATAAGAACGGACATGTAAATAATTAGATGAGTACTTGACATGAAAATAAACCAAAATGGTAATGAATCGGTGTGAACTTGATGATTGTTTCGGTAGTATCGTCGATAGTGTCGATCGATTTCGTCGATTTTCATTGAATATGCATCGTTTAAATATTGTTCAAGTAAATTGTCATTGTCAAAATCGTTGTCATCGAAGAGAATTTGTTTCGAACAATTCGATATAAGATGTTTACCGAATTGAGAACGTCGAATATGTTTTTGATTGCATTGTAAACATTGAACGAATAGATCATTGAGTTCATTGCGTCGTTTTTCATCAGTCATGCGTATAAATTTTGTGAAATATCGTCGACATATTGGACATGTTTGTTTTTGTTGAAACCATGTTTTCAAACATTGAAAACAGAACGTATGACCGCAGTTAACATTACAAAATGGCGATCGAAATGGTTCGAAACAAATCGCACATTTAAGATCGACATTGATTTCATCTTCATTTTCATAACTATAAAATTTCGACAACATCATACTGTCGAAGTTCGTTTCGTTTTTTTTTCACAAACAAACTGACTCGATAATTTGAATTATTAAGATAATAATGGTAAGATTGTTTGTAAGTTTATCTGATAAGCATTTTCAAATAAACAACACATTCATGTGCATGTGATCGTTCGAGTCGAAATATGCTTTCTCTTCTCAATATATTTCGTCTCGAGTATAGTGTGGGATTCTCCACGTGTTCTTTGCCCTTGACAAATGACTTTGAACGATGTTTCACTTTCTATCAATAGGTAAATTAATATGAAATATTTACAATTAAGAATTCGAGAAAAATTTATTAAAATACAAGCAAACTCGCGAAAATATAATTACATAAATACTCTTTAAACGGCATTCTATTAAGAATTTTGAAAAAAATAAGGTTAATGTTTAAGAAAACGAATTCCAAGGAATGCAATGGCTCGAAAACCAATGATAAACGCAAACAAAGCTCCAATACGTCCGCCAATACTTATATAATCTAATCTGAGAGATTTTATTGTCGTTTCTCCAGTCGATATACATTTGTTTCCTTATATTTCACTCGCTGTACAAGTTAATTTAAGATCAGTAAGTTCGTTTAAACTGATACCAACATAGACATATTTAATATAAGATAGAGCATCTAACCACGAGAAGTACTTCGGTAGATTGCCTGGTGCCAAGAAAAATCCTCCAAATAAACGAGTAATTTCCAAAGCCATTGGTAGAACGGTGACACTCATCGCTGTTGTTTTACATAGTGCAGATATCATCAAAGCCATTGATGTTGCAGCAAACGAACAGAGAATCATAAATAAAGTAAATAGAAAGAATTTGCCAGGAAGTGGTTGTAAACCAGTGATAAAATATACGATACATGACTAAACAAGAGAAATCTATATGGCAAACAAATGAATCTGGTGAATAGCTTACGAATATGATCGGTACTGGCACTTGTACCAATGTATCGGCAAGAATTTTTGCTGTGAAATATGCACTAGCAAAGTACGTTCCCAATGCACGTTCACGTAGTGATAGGGCTCATTCGACAGGAAATGAATTGATGACCATTAAAGCACCGAAAATACCTTGATTGATTGGACAGAAGAAGAGTACGGGACTTCGACGAACTGTACTTGATTGTCCAGTGCCAATTTGTAGGAATACACAACCGATGAGAACAGCAATAATAATTGTTTGAATGAGTGAAGTGATAATGATTTGTGATGAACGAAATTGTTCTTGAAAATTTCGTCGAAGAAGAATGAAAAATTGTTTGAACCAAATGGGATTTTTCGGTAGATCAGTCATTTGAACAATACGTTTATGTGCGCCCATGTTTAAGTCAACTTGAATCGGAGTTTGAACCGATAGAATAGAAGCATCGATTGCTTCTTGTGATTTGACAAAACTCTTTATATCATCATCATCTTTCGATGGTGTTATCACATCAAGCAAATGATCAGCAGGATTTGTATACAATGGACACGGAAAGCCAGCTGCACGATAGACTTCCTAGAAGAGAAAATTCAACAATTTCATAAGAAAAAAAATCTTTAATTCGTACCATGGCTTGTGCTCGTGATCCTTGGTAAATAATATTTCCTTGTTTCAATAAAATCAATGAATCGAATAGATTAAATATTTTCGATTGTGGCTGATGTATTGAGCAAACAATTGTCACAGCTTTATGACCGGTATGACCATGTGCTAATGTATGAAATGTTTTTAGCAGATCCAACGCTGTTACTGAATCGAGACCTGATGTTGGCTCATCCAAGAAGAGTAATTGTGGTCGATTGAGCAATTGCATGCCAACACAAAGTCGTTTTCGTTCACCACCGGATATACCTTTTTTCAATGGCGTACCAACAATAACATCTTTGACATGTTTTATGCCCATATCGAGCAAAACTTCGTTGACACGTTCAACTCGTTGTGATTGAGTAAATGTACGTGGTAAACGAAGTTCAGCCGTGTACATTAATGTTTCATAAACTGTTAGCGTACCATTGAGAAGATCATCTTGCATGACATAACCAGCAATTTGTTTTAATTCAGCATTGTTATACGGTGCACCGTTGAGACTCATTTCACCTTGAACAATTGTATTCACATCTAAACGACATGCTAATGTGTTTAGTAATGTCGATTTGCCCGAACCCGACGGACCTGAAATGTAAAAAGAACGAAAGAATATGAATAACGAGAGAGAAATTCATAGGTTTGAATTACCCATGACAGCCCATAAACCTCCCGTGATCGCACCGCTTATATTGTTTAATAGACGAAGGCGTTTAGGTACAAATTTTTTCCAAAACTTTAATCGTTGAAAAAATTCCGTTGATTTATCTTCACGAGTTAGAACCGTTAGATTTTTCCAGACAAGAATCGTACTAACACGATCCGATGTTGGATCAAGTAATGATAATTGCCGTTCGTTAGGCATCAGACCAGTTCGACGATGATTTTCGCGTGATGATAACAGTTCTTCGTCATCGTGAACTGTAACTGGTATCGCTGTTTCAGGATATTCCGGTCGATATTGATCCAAAGAACTCAATCGAATCACGCTGAGATTCACTGATGGTTTCGTATTACCATAATACTCCATATTTGTATTCTGCTTTGGTAAATATGCTGGTACGAAAAAAAAACAGTAGCGATTCGTATGACTTCTTTTACAGAAACAGCGTGCATTTATATAGATTTTATCGATTTGAACCGGTTACTCGTTCCTGCTGCTGGATGCGTTGATGTATTCAATTGATATAGACAAAGCAGTTTTCTTTTGCTTTCGAATTTCAAGAGTTTACCCATTTATATTCTTATAATAGACTCAAGCTGCTTTTTTTGCTTACAGGTAGACGCATAATTTTAAGAGAAAAACGAAAGAAACGAAGCGAACCAGTTGACGTTTTTGTTGTTTGAACCGGTTAAAAGAGAACAAGAATTGATCCGGTATATTTATGCAGTGACATTTTTATGTGATTCGTATTTACATTCAAATGTTCTCAGAGAGTGAAAACGAAGGAGAGGAAGTACCTGTTGAATAAAAAACAATCCGGTCAAATCTTAAGGATTTTTATTTTTTTGAAATACAAAATAAAAATAAACTGTATCCAGGTACTATTTGTACTCAAAGTAGACTTTTTTTCGTGCACATAGCGATTTGTTTTTTTTTGTCAGTCAATTCGTTATTATTGTCGATTATTAAATTAATAAAGGAAATCGAAGATCGATAAATTAAACTTTTTTTTTAAATCTTATGAAAGTGCGCCTCGATTAATTCATCTTCTTTCATAAACTTCAGTTATGCAATTGTTTAAAATTCTTCTTCAGTTCTTATTCGTTATAGAATCTTTGTTAATTATCAACGGTCTATTTTTTCAATCAAAACAATCTGATAACAAGTTCATAGCTGCGAAATATGACGCGAATATGCCTGTACCAGTACGTAAAGTTCTTGAACAAGATGGTGATAAAGAAATCATTCAAATTCAACTTGGTCGAAGACCAGTTCAAGCTGTTCTCACATTTGTTCTTAATGTATTAAGTAGGGGTAAATTTAATAAAAAAACAGTTGAACTCGGTTACGATGAAATCTTTCATAATTATCTTCTTGTAACCATTGAAAATAACGAAGAAATCGAGTCAACAAAGTCAAAAATTTATGTACTCGAAAAAGCACAACGTATTCGTCTTCGAAAACCGACCTATCCCGATGAATTCGAAGATATTTATAATATTCCTCTTACACCCAATCGAACTCTGACTTTAAATCGATTGATTACAAGTGCATCGAATATCGATCGAAATTTCTATTCATACGATGCAGCGAATAATAACATGTGCCAAACATTTGTCGAGAATATCGTAGATATTAACGGTTTATCAGAGAATATCGTCGATAATGCAACACGAATTGCACTTAAACCTCAAGATGCTCAAACACTCATCGATACACTAGGTGCACGAAAAGATATCGTGAAAAAAATCACCGATCTTGGTGGAAAAGTTGATCAACTTATTAATGATAAACAAATTAAATTAAAAGCACCACCACCAAAACAGTTTAATCTTCTTGATAATATGCATATAAAAGTAAATGAGATCGGTGGAAAGAAAGTAACCAATGAAATGATTAAGTCTACTAAACAAACTCACGACAAAACAGCTACTATCAGTGGATTAGCTGATATTACTATTGAGAATCGTGAAGATATCGACGAAGCTGTTCAAGCTTTAGAAACGAATGATGCACAATTAGAAAAGGAAGAATCGAATTGGATGCTTTGGACAGCTATTGGGATTGGAATCGTTTTGTTGAGTCTAATTGTTTCTGCAATTGTTTATTTATTTTGGCAAAAACAAAAAAGTATTTTGAATTTTCTTTCGAAAAGAAAATAGAATTCTAGTATATTCAATCATTTTCAGATAATACGAACGTAATTGGCAAGACAAGGAGTGATGCAAATTCACTAGAATCTATTTCAACAACAGACATTGAAGAATAGCCGATTGATTTTGTTTTTTGTTCTCTGTAAAAATATTTAAGAAAAAAAACAGAATTCAATGTTCAATCATTTAAAAACGATTGTTTGTTGTTAACGGAGGACAACGATCTGGACTGTTTAATGAAATAGGATAGCATAAACGTTGATGATGACATCGTTGATCAATGACACAAATCGAATTGGTACTATTGCATTGATTATCAGAATTGCATGGCACAGCAGAAGAACATGGGAGAGAAAGTGTACAGATATGTTCTCCTGTTGGAACAACGATTGAACAACGACAATCGAAATTATTCGAGCATTCACCGTTATTTTTCTCTGGATCACAGAGACTTTCGTAGAGATTTAGATCAATATCATTGGTGAGAGTTAAAACTAAGAGAAAACAAACGATTATTTTAGGGAAAATGTAAAGAAGGCATACCATAATAGATGCAGAAACTAGAACAATAAGACGAGTTTATTTAGAATTATAAACGCTAAGAAAAATAGTAACAATCATACCTTTGATATACAAAAAGAAAAAAATTCATATTTGAAAGAAATGTATGTCAAAGAACGAAACTTTTATATTTAAGAAACGTGTGTTCTTCTAATGGAATTTTAAGTGTATTATGAAATCGACTTCTTTCTTTACGTTGAAAAAATGATAGGCTTGTGGCATTCAAACAAAAAGAAAAATCGAATGTTAACTTTGGTATTTTGCTTTTGCAGTTATAGACGAAAGATTTTTCGTATTTATTAATCATATGGCAAATATTTGTCCAATCAAACTTGTTCTCTTCAATGATTAAAAGTACAAGTATCTATTACATTCTCACCATCTTGTTAAAAAAAAAAAAGAAAAGATTTGTCAATATTTTTATTCTAGAAGCTTTACCTTCAAAATTTTGAAATACTATGATAAAGAAACATAAACATAAGTACGCACCTTTTTTTCTTATCACATAATATAAATTGCTTCAGCTCCAAATTTTCACATATCACACACGTTTCATGTAAATTATACTAGAATGAGTTTGTCAACAACTCTCATTCTCTTCATATTTGCAATATCAGCTACTTCTACAGTGACAGGAAACAAAACTGAATACGCTATTGTAGTTGATGCACTCAATATTTCATTAGCATGGTCAGGAAATTGGGTTGGGATTGCTCTTGTCACGCATGATCCTTATCAATACGTAGCATTCTATGATCCAGATAGACAAATAAATGTTGCTCAACGACATTTGAATGAACGAACATGGACTATGACCAAACTACCAGTGACGACTGGTTGGGATAGTCATAATTATATAGCTATGATAATTGATGATGATGGTTATTTACATCTTAGTGGCAATATGCATGTACAACCACTTACTTATTTTCGTACTGCTCAACCACAGAATGCGGCAACATTTGTTAAAATTGATAAAATGGTTGGTCCTGATGAAATTCATGTCACTTATCCCGTATTCTTTCGTGGACCAGAAAATGAACTTCTGTTTACTTATCGAACTGGTGCAAGTGGAAATGGTAGTCAAATCTACAACATTTATGATTTAAAAACAAAAACATGGAGACGATTAATGGATAAACCATTGACCGATGGAGAAAACAAACGAAACGCATATTTCTATGGTCCAATATTAGGTCCTGATAATTATTTTCATTTAGCTTGGGTTTGGCGAGAATCACCTGATTGTTCAACTAATCACGATCTTAGTTATGCTCGTAGTAAAGATTTAGTCAATTGGGAAACAAGTACTGGTAAACCTTTACGGTTACCGATGACATTAGAAACTTGTGAAATTGTTGATCCTGTTCCACAACATGGTGGCATTATTAATGGAAATACAAAAATAGGATTCGACTTGCAAGGACGTGTTACAATTAGTTATCATAAAAATGCTGCAAACAACTATACACAACCATTTACAGCCCGATCGGAAAATGGTGTTTGGCAAAAATATCAAATTGCCGATTGGCCATGGCATTGGAATTTCAGCGGCGGTGGTACTATTACATTTGCAATGTCAGTTGGTCCATTAACTAAAGAAAGCGATGGAAGTCTAACTCAAGGATTTAGTCATATAAAATTCGGCAGTGGTACATGGTCAATCGATCCTGAAACATTAAAAGCTACGGGAACAGTACAACGTCAAACAGTACCATCGGAACTTTACAAAGTTGAAGGTACTTTTCCTGGATTAAAAGTTAGGTTTCAAGACGATTCTGGTCAATATAATGTGACAAATACTCGTTTTCTCTTGCGTTGGGAATCGTTAGATCCTAATCGTGATCAACCTCGACCACCACCCTATCCTGCACCATCACAATTACGTGTTTACACAATAAAAACAATTTGGAATGAAACTATTGTACATCCTTAAACTTTTAGTTATTAATATAAAACGAACACCCTCACTCCTCAAAATAACTCCTATCTATTTTGCTTTTAACCTTAAAATACAAAGTACATCATTTTATCAATTATCTACATATCTCATTATTTCTCACAGTATAAAACACCGATTTATCAATAGTGTGTGCGAAATAAATTGTATTCATACTCGGGATGAGAGTGTGTCTTACTGCTCTGCTATTGGTATCGATAGCACCTGCAATTGTATTGTCATTCAACAATAGAAGTGAATATGCAATTGTTGTTGATGCACTCAACATTACATCAGTTTGGGCTGGACATCCTGTAGGTTTCGCCTTATTGACAAAGGCTCCCTATCAATATGTGGCCTTCTATGATAGCAATCGTCAAATGACTGTTGTTCAACGAAATTTAAATGAACGAACATGGACTATGACCAAACTACCAGTGACGACTGGTTGGGATAGTCATAATTATATAGCTATGATAATTGATGATGATGGTTATTTACATCTTAGTGGCAATATGCATGTACAACCACTTACTTATTTTCGTACTGCTCAACCACAGAATGCGGCAACATTTGTTAAAATTGATAAAATGGTTGGTCCTGATGAAATTCATGTCACTTATCCCGTATTCTTTCGTGGACCAGAAAATGAACTTCTGTTTACTTATCGAACTGGTGCAAGTGGAAATGGTAGTCAAATCTACAACATTTATGATTTAAAAACAAAAACATGGAGACGATTAATGGATAAACCATTGACCGATGGAGAAAACAAACGAAACGCATATTTCTATGGTCCAATATTAGGTCCTGATAATTATTTTCATTTAGCTTGGGTTTGGCGAGAATCACCTGATTGTTCAACTAATCACGATCTTAGTTATGCTCGTAGTAAAAATCTAGTCAATTGGGAAACAAGTACTGGCAAACCTTTACAGTTACCAATAACATTAGAAACTTGCGAGATTGTTGATCCTATTCCACAACATGGTGGTATAATCAATGGAAATACGAGGATTGGATTCGATTTGCAAGGACGTGTTACAATTAGTTATCACAAAAACGATGCAAACAACTATACACAACCATTTACTGCCCGATCGGAAAATGGTGTTTGGCAAAAATATCAGATTACAGATTGGCCATGGCATTGGAACTTTAGCGGTGGTGGTTCAATACCTTTTGGCATTAGTCTTGGTCAAGTCGTTAATGAAAATGACGGACTTTTAACTCAAGCATTTAGTCATATAAAATTCGGCAGTGGTACATGGTTGATCGATCCTGAAACATTGAAAGCTTTGGGAAAAGTCGAACGACAAACAATACCGCCATCTCTTGGTAAAGTTGAAGGTACCTTTCCGGGATTAGGTGTTCGTTTTCAAGATGATTCTGGTCAATATAATGTAACAAATACTCGTTTCATATTACGATGGGAAACTTTACCACCAAATCGAGATGAACCTCGTCCACCACCTTATCCACCTCCATCACAATTACGTGTATATACTATACAAGTTCTATGGAATGACACATTGACAATCGACAATTGAATGAATTTTTCATTATGATTGTGTGTTTGACATCGAAATAAACATTTTAAATGAATTTTCATTTTTTGCGCATTCTCTTCTCTCTCTCTATCTTTCTGTCAGTGTCATCTATGTCACTAGCGAAGAGAACAAGCGCATCTATTGGTGATTGGTTATGATTCACAGAGAAATGCTGATTCATTGGTCGTCACAGGACGTTCGTTTGTGTTTTGTTCGTTTTCTGGTGTCTTCTGTCTTTCTTTCTAATTATTCGAATCGAACCGAAGATAGAAGAAGCTCATGACTCACCAAGGCGATGATGATGAAGCTGCTGAAGAAGGTACTTTTTTAAAATCAAGCAAAATTATCTGTCATTTTGATATTTTCTAGCAATCGATGTTGAAACATTGGAATTACCACCATTACCTGAACATATTCAAGCACTTTTGACACCAAAATATCGTCTTGTAATCAATAAAATTGAAATCAACAATTTCAAATCATTCGCTGGTCGTATTCAACTCGATCAATTCGATGAACATTTTACTTGCATCATCGGACCTAATGGCAGTGGCAAGAGTAATGTTATCGACTCTCTTCTATTTGTTATCGGTCATCGGGCGTCGAAAATGCGCGGTGCTAAATTGAGTACACTTCTTCACAATAGTGCCGAATGTCCGAACGTGAAAAGTTGTTCGGTCACAGTTCATTTCGAAGCAATAGCTATCGAAGGTCCACAAGATAAAATTCGTTTTTCAATTACACGTATCGCCTTTCCGGATAATTCAAGTCATTATAAAATCAACGAAAAACAAGTTTCATTAAAAGATGTCACAAAATTACTACGTGAATACGGGGTCGATCTTGATCATAGTCGTTATTTGATTCTTCAGGTTTGTTTTGATAGAAAAAAAGTAATTTCATATTCAGTTTTTTCTCTGTGTGTGTGAATGTAGGGCGATGTCGAGTCAATTGCAATGATGAAACCAATAGCAGCTAATGAACATGAACAAGGTTTTCTCGAGTATCTCGAAGATATTATCGGAACTGAACGATTTAAAAAACCATTGGAATTACTCAATCTTAAAGTCGAAGAATTAAGTGCGATGTGGGCTGAAAAAGTAACGACGAACACAATTCTCGACTCGATTTGATTGATTGATTTTGTTTTCTCTAGAAAAATCGTGTTAAAGCTGCACAAAACGAAGTTCAACAACTCGATGGTCCTTTTCAACAAGCTCTTGAATTCATCAAATGTGATAACGAATATAAATTAGCTAAATCAAAAATGTTACAATTAAAACGATTCGAATTAGGCGATCAAGAAGTTGCGTTAACTGTTAAATACACGGATCGTGAAGAGAAAATGAAAGAATCCAATGAACAATGTCTATCGAAACAACAATTATGCAAAGAAAGTCAACATGAACTCTCACGTTTACAGAAAATCTACGATAAAAATCAAAATGATTTGAATAAATTAAAGAAATCTGTTGTTGATTATGAAACTGAAGATGGAACAATTCGACATGAGATAAAAACGAGTTATGATCAAGAGAAAAAACTCGAGAAACAAAACGAACAAGAAGCGAGCAAAGTCGAAACATGGCAAAATCTTCCCGATGAAAAAACACAAGAAATTCAACAAGCCGAACAAGATCTCAAACAAGCGGAAAATCAACGAGATCAATTCGAAAGTGAATTGAATCGTTTGAAACAAGAACTTCTACCTCAAACTGAACAATGGCGAAAAGAATTAACCGATAAAACCAACGATTGCAATCGATTTAAACAGGATAGTTATGCGAATAAGAAGAAAGATTATGAACTTTCACAAAATCGTTTACAATTATTATTGAGCGAAGAAGAACGACATAAGAATACGCTCAATGATATGACTCATGATTATGAAAGCAAACAAAATGATTTAAATACCAAACAAGAAAAATTTCAAGAAATCGATCAACAAGTTCAGCAAACCGAACAGCTCTATGAAGAGAAGTCAAATCTTTTGAAATCAATCGAAAATCAATATCAAATTATTGATAAACGTTTTCGACAGAATCAATTAGAATTGAATAATATCAATTCACAAATGCAAACAACACAAAGTCGAGATCGAACATTGAATTTTCTTCTTGCACAAAAGCAGCAAAACAAACTGCAAGGTTTCCATCAACGATTAGGTTCACTGGCGAGTATCGATAGTAAATACGATGTCGCAATATCGACAGCTGCTGGCGGATATCTCGATTATTATGTTGTTGATGATGTTAAAAGTGGTGAAGCTGCAAAGAATCTACTCAAAGAACATAAACAAGGCACGGGCAGTTTCATTTGTATGGACAAAATGTTACGACATGCTCATCAAGCCAATCGTCATTTCGATGTGCCGAAATTAGCACCGAATACACATCGTTTATTCGATCTCATCGATATCAACGATCCGGTTTATAAAAATACGTTCTACTACGTTCTTCGGGATACGTTGGTTGTTGAAAATATTGATGATGCACAAAAAGTTGCATTCGGTAGTCAAACACGGTATCGTGTTGTGACATTGAAAGGCGAAATCATCGAACAATCGGGTACGATGTCCGGTGGTGGTTCGTTTCAAGTTCACGGTAAAATGACATTGAAATCGGGAGATAGTCGAAAATCATCTCGACAAAGTATAAATATCGATCCAGAGAAACGAAATCGTTTGGAACAAAGTGTCAAAGAAGATGGAGAGAAATTAACTGAACTTGAACAACAACGTTTTCAATTGACAACTGAAGAAAAACAATTGAAACAGAAATTAGCTGATGAAAAACGTTTGCATAATCAAGTGAAAAATGATCTAAAGGTAAAATTAAGGTGATGATCAAATTCAAATTTAAAGAAAAAACTTTGTTTTTCCTTAGAATCTTCCGAATCACGTTGAAACATTGAAAGCTGCACTTGAAAAACAACGAAAATTACTCGAATCAAAAACTGTCTCAGCTAAAGATCGAGAAAAATACGATGAAGAATTAAAACAAACTAAACAAGGTTTGTGTCAATCTATCCTTTGATTCTATTTTAATTCATTGTTCTTTTTCAGAATACGATACTGTCAATGATAAACTCGAAGAATTCAAATCTGCTATCGATGTGTAAGTTTTTTTTCTCCTAGTTTTCAATCAAATAACGTTTTGTTTAGTGTAACAAAACGAATCAATGATCATAATAAAAAAGCACTCGCTAAGCCACAAGCTGATCTCGATCAAGCTCTCGCTCAAGTTAAAGAACTGCAAAATACTATTGATACAGCTAATGTCGAAATAACCAATGCTCGAAGGTAGAAAACATACGATTTTGAATTGAAATTCATCGATTGCCGCCTTTTTGAAAATAGAAATTTAAAGAAAAGTCAAGATAAAATCAAAGCCAATCAAACAGCTATCGAACAAATATTAAAAAAACGTACAGATCTCAATGCTCGATTGGAAAAACTCGAAGAATTAGCTAAAAATGTTGACGAGAAAAAACTTGAACTTGAAACCGAATCAGAAACGCACAAAACCAACATGAACGATCTACGTGAAACAATTCGTCAAACTGAAGCTGAACTAGCTGATATTGAAAAAGAAATCGTTCATTTAAAACACGAATACGAAGCAGCACAGAAAGAATTGGCTCAATGTCGACATGAAATCAGTGTCATCGATGTCGAAATCAATGGTTTACGTTTATCGAGCGTAACCGAAGACGATGATGACGTGTCCGATGACAGCCTTTCGACGAACTTTCTCAAAGAAAATCCAATACAAAAATACGATCGAGCTGATCTCGATGTTTATACAATGAAGGATTTAGTAGCAGCTACGTTAGAACGTGAAAATGAACTAAAACAAACTCATTGTAATCTAACTGCTATTGCAGAACATCGACGAGCGGTAAATTGAGAGATTTTATTTTGCTTTATATATAAAAAAATTTGGGTTTAGAATCGAAATTTAAATTCACGACAAAAAGATCTTGTCGAACTCGAAACACGTCGTGAGCATATTCGTGCTAAACGTGATCGATTCAATGAACAACGTCAAACAGAATTTCGCGCTGGTTTCGATCAAATCTCACGTACACTTAAGCATATCTACCGAACGATTACTGATGGTGGCGATGCTGAACTAGAATTCTGTTCGAGTAACGATCCGTTTGTCGACGGAGTTGAATTAAGGTAGATTATTTTTCTGGAGAAAACAAAACAACATTTTTCTTTAAAAATTTTGTTTAGTATTCGTCCACCGAAGAAATCCTGGAAACGTATTTGCAATCTATCAGGTGGTGAAAAAACACTTAGCTCATTGGCATTTGTTTTTGCTTTGCATACGTTTCGTCCGACACCAATTTATGTTATGGATGAAATCGATGCAGCTTTAGATTTTAAAAATGTTTCCATTGTCGGTCGATTTATAAAAGAACGAACGAAAAATGTAAGTGTGACGAAAATTGTTTCGGTTTTCTGAACTTGAATTCTTTAGGCGCAATTTATCGTTATTTCATTACGAGAAAATATGTTTACATTGGCTGATTATCTCATTGGAATCTATAAAGTTAATAATTGTTCTCAAACAGCATCACTTCGACCGGCACTTTTTGCGAAAAAATTAGAAGAACGAAAACGTTCACATCTAATGTAACTATTTCGAATTACCATATTGTTTTTTTGAATTCGATTTTTCTTTTCTTATCATAGGACTTCACAAGAACATACAAATCCTAGTCAAAGTCAAGATGAAAACGATGTTACCATGACTGAACAACACGATCAATCTGAATGTCATAGTACGAATATTCATTCAAATGCAATACCTATGTCAGATAATAACGGATTCTAGAGAATCTCTATTTTTGTATTATATTGTATTCTATTTTTTCTTCTTATTTTATCTCTCATTGATGTAGACAGAGAAAAACAAAAATAAAAATCATTGATTATTGTAGATGATTTCGAACGAAAACTAAATGGCGACAACTAACGAATCGGTTGTTCAGGATTATGTTCTGGTTGATTTGTCCGAAGAAGATAAATTAGCTGCACAGAAATATTTGAGTGAAAATGGAGTTCGTGGTATTGAAGATTTTCTTGCTGAAAGATTAGACGCATGGAGAAAATGGTTCGTCGATAGGAGATTTGTTTTGTTCTACTTCGTTTTTTTTTTGTCTTCAGTCCATTGAATATTGCAATAACCGGTGATTCAGGAGCTGCAAGTATCTTTTTTGAGAATGTTCAATGGAATTTGAACGATTGAAATTCTTCTAGGGCAAATCAACATTGATTAATACACTACGAAATCTTCGTGCAGAAGATGAGGGCGCAGCAAAGGTTGGTGTTGTTGAAACGACACGAATTATTCAATCTTATTCACATCCAAGTTATCCTAACCTAGTGTTTTATGATTTACCTGGTTTGAGATTTTCTATTAACTGAGTGTTTTTTGTTAATCTTCTTTTTTGAAGGTGTTGGAACATTAGAATTTAAGAAATCAACTTATTTAAGTCAAGTTAATCTTGCTCGATATGATTTCTGTATATTTATCATTTTGATTTTTGTATTTACATAAGGAAAATTTGTTATTTTTAGTTTTAATTGTGTCTCGTACACGTTTTACTGAGAATGATCTTTGGCTAGCAAATGAAATAAAAAAATTTGGAAAGAAATTCTTTTTTATTCGAACAAATATCGATCAAGATCTAATCAACGAAAAGAACGATCATCCAAAAACGTACAATGAATCACTCGTTCTCGATCGTATACGAGAAAATTGTCTTGCACATATTCGAACAGTTGATGATACAGCCAATGTATTTCTTATTAGCGGACGAATCAATTATACGTCTCGGTAGAGAACATACACGTTTAAGAAAAAGAATTTGAATGAATATTTTTTTGTTTAGATTCGATTTTCCACATATGTGTACAGCACTTTTACGAGATTATCCTGGTTTGAAACGTCATGCCATGATTTTAGCAATGTCGAGTAATTGTAAAGAAGTTATTCGAACTAAAGTCGACGTTCTTCGAGGTCAAACATGGGCCGCAGCAGCAGTGAGTGCTGCTGTTGCAGCACCACCGATACCTGGCCTAAGCGTCATGTTCGATTTCTCATTAACAGTTGGTTACGTGTTGTTCTATAAGAAACAATTAGGCTTAGATGATGAATCACTTGCACGTATAGCAGAAATTCATCATATACCTTTGTATGTTATCCAGGATGAATTACAGAAGATTTTACCTGCACATTTTTTTACGGCGGTACCTGATTTCGTCATATCTTTAGTGAAGAGACAAGCTGTTGGCACAGCTACGGAAGAAGTTCTACGTTTTGTACCTTATGTTGGTTCGGTAATCTGTGCGAGTGTATCATTTGGAATAATTTTGTCTGTTTTACGGAGTTTATTGAATGTAATGGAAAAAGCAGCTATTGCTTTAATCGATATTGTGGCTGAGAGAAGTGTCAGTGATGATGAAGACGATGACGACGATATTTAAATATTTTCTTTTTTCTTTGTTGTATTTGTTTAATTGTCTTCATTCTTCTTTGTTTCTAGATTTAGAAAATGAATCTACCTGATTTTGAACAATATTTTTATCGTAATCCAACGGTAGAATCAATGACAACCGGTGGTCAATTTCAATTACTTGATATAACCGATGACGAACGAAGACAAGCTGAACAATTCATTCAACAAAATGGAGTCAACGGCTTGGATAACTATCTTGTACAAAGATTGAATGCATGGAGAGATCATCCATTAGATATCGCAGTTGTAGGAGCGAGTGGTGTCGGAAAATCAACATTTATTAATTGTCTTCGAGGATTAGAAGCAGAAGATCATGGAGCAGCAAGCGTAGGAGTAGTTGAGACAACGAATGAACCAACACCATATGAACATCCGGATTTTCCGAATTTAAAAATTTGGGATTTACCAGGTGTTGGAACGCCGAATTATCCTCGTTCATGTTATTTAGACAGAGTTCAATTTCAACGATATGATTTCTTTTTAATCATTTGTCGAACACGTTTCACCGGTAAACAACAACAACCATAATAATCGCTTGCAATCATATCTTTTGTTTTTTCGAAAATAGAAAACGACCTTTGGTTAGCATCCGAAGTTCAATCTCGTGAAAAGAAATTTCTCTTCATTCGTACAAATATCGATTCAGATCTTCAAAACGAATACGAAGATCATCCAAGTACATACGATGAACAAGCCATTCTCGAACGTATTCGAAATAATTGTCTCGAATATGTTCGTCCAATTGATTCAACTGCCCAAGTCTATCTCATATCCGGTCAGTTAAAAAATCGTTTACGTTTCGATTTCGGTCGATTAAACGAACGTTTACTACGTGATTATCCATCGTTGAAACGTGAATCCATGATTCTTTCCATGTCCGTCATGTGCAAAGAAGTTCTCGTAGCTAAAGTTGCTGCACTCTATCGTCGAATTTGGATCGTTTCATCAGCATCAGCTGCTATTGCTGTCATACCTGTACCATTTCTATCTTTGGGTTTCGATGCGACATTAGTGATGAATGAAGTTGAATTCTATCGAAAACAATTAGGTTTAGATAAAAATTCACTTGAGAAACTCTCTCAAGTTTATCGAATTCCAATGCAACAAATTGAGAAAGAACTAAACGAAGTTTTTCCATTGCAGTATTTGAATTCGTTGAGAAATTTCGTGTTAGAATTCGCGAAAAAACAAGCCATCGGTGCAACAACCGAAGAATTCGCGAGATTCATTCCCTATGTCGGAACGGCTATTGCTTCGACACTCTCATTCAGTGTTTGTTTTATTGTTTTATACAAAATTTTAATACGTATGGAACAGGCAGCTTTGAAAGTCATCGATGTCGTTATTCAAGCATCGAATCAAATGATCCAAGAAGATCAACAACGGCAAACAACTATTTGACTTTCTTTTTTTTTATTTTAGATAACTTTTTTTTCCTTCTAAAATTCAAAATGTCCACTGTCAAATATCGGCCACCTAATGCTCCCTATAATATCGCAATTCTCGGTCGATCCGGTGTTGGTAAAAGTTCGCTATGCAATTCAATTCTCCGTCTTTCACCTGAGTCCACTGAATCAGCAGCTGTCGGCGTCATTGAAACGACGATGACACCTACAAGCTATCGACTTATGGAAAATGTTTTTCTTTGGGATGTGCCCGGTGTTTCAACGCCATCGGTATCGAAAGACGATTATTGTAAAATGATAAATATCAATCGATACGATATGTTTCTTATTCTTTCTCGTGGTCGTTTCACTGAAATCGATCTTTGGCTGAGTGATATCGTTCGTGATCGTTTTAGTAAAACACTTTTCTTTATTCGTACGGGTATCGACGAAGAACTACGTAATCATCGTCGTGACTATCCGAAAACATTCGATATCAATCAAACACTCGAACAAATCCGACGCAATTGCATTGAAAATCTCGAAGAATCTCTTTCGAAAAGTCATCTATCATTATATTTAATCAATACAAAGGATCAAACAAAATATGATTATCAAAAATTGATCGATGACATGTTTAAACATATTGATCATGAACGAGATACTAGCGTGTTAACGTTAATTAAAGACGATTCAACAGAACAAACCAATCCATCGAATTTTAATACGACGTTACAAACAGCACAAACAATTGCGATAAAATGGGCTCGTTTTGGTTTAATTCCATATCTTTACGATCGATATACGAATGGAAAATGAAAAATATTCTTCGTTTGGTTTCGTTCTTTTTGCTTCTCTTCAAACAATCACAGTTTTCTGTCTATAAACCAGTAGTTATATGTAAATCATTTCGAGTTTTCATTAGTTTTAATAATTCGACTAGAAACAAAAACGAATAATGAAAGAGAAATGATTTACATTCGAATATTACCAGGTATAGGAAAAACAATCGTTGAATTTTTCTCGGCTGATATATGTGTTAATGTTTGTAAGTAGCGTAATTGTAAAGCAATTGGACTTTCATTAATAACATCAGCAGCTTCCTAGATGTTTGTAAATAGATTTTTTTTACTAATTTGTAATGAAAATAAAATTTTTACTTTTAATGATCTCGATGCTTTTTGTTCACCTTCGGCTGCGATGATCTTTGCACGAGCCTCTCGAGCAGCTTAAAAACAAAGAAGATTTTCATGTGAATTGAACGTAGAAAATTATTCAATTACCTTCGGCTTCAGCAGCCATACTTCGTTGCATATTAACCGGAAGACGAACGTCTTTTCTATAGGAAACAAAAACAAATCAATCTAAGAGAAAGAAAAAGAAACAAGTGGTTTTCGTACATTTCTACACGTTCGACTTTAACACCCCATGGATCGGTTCCTTCATCGAGATGTACTTGCATTGAATGAGAGATATTCTCACGATCACATAGAATTTCTTGTAGAGTTTTTGTTCCTCTTAAAAATAATCGTTTTACGTTTTGAGAACTTTTCTTTTGTCAAGAAAAATTTACAAAATATTTCGAAGCGTCGTTGCAGCCAGTAATTGTGTTGAATAGCGTGAATTTTCGACATTGGTTACACTAATTATTGGATTAAATATTCGGAAATAAACAACAGCATCGACAGAAACAGTCTAGAAGTTTGTTTTGTTTTTTTTTTATTAAATACAATCAGTGAAAATCAGTTTACCACTGAGTCTCGCGTGAGGATTTCTTGAGGAGGAACATCGAATGTAACTAGCAGAGATAAACAACAATTTCATCGATGACAAGTTAACTATTATATGAACTCACCAGTTCGTAGATCAACTTTAATTATTGAATCAACACATGGTAATACAAAAAATAGGCCCGGTCCTTTGGCTCCACCTTGAAAAACAGTAAACAAGGTTTTTGTTAGAATTATTTTCAGCAGTTATTTACCAGATAAAATTCGACCGAGACGCATAATTACTGCTCTTTCATATTCTTGTACAACCTAAATTATATAATCAATGAGTGTTTTTTTTCTTGTACTTTTCTAATGTCTGGATATGATCAAATATTATTTGTCTTCTCTTACTTTGACTGTCACACAAAGTGAAAAGGGAAATGTTAGAATACACATTATATAAGATAGAAGAACGAGAATCCAACCACATGTACCAAGACCTTCCTGCGTATTACGTATGTCATCTGAAATAATAAAATTACGATCCATTTATCATGTACTTTCGTTTTGTCAACATACATTCCGATCCAAAACCAGTCGTAACTCGTTCGTGATGTTTCGTTGTCATCGGAGACGTTAATTCAAAAAAATAATTTCTGTCCGTTTCCTAAAAGAAGAAAAAGAAAAGAACAATCGAATAATTATTGTTTCTCTTTTCATTATGTTGTTCTCTGTTGTCAATCATAATTTTCTTTGTCAGAATAGTTTTTATCATATCATGTCGATCGGAAATGAGTATCTCTAATTTCTGCTTCATTTACATTATTCGATACGGTTTGTAAATGCGCAGCATACCGTGAGGCTTTCTATGTAAAAAAGAAAAGAAAGAAATGACTAGAGCTAATTCTCGTTTTCTTCTCTCTCTCTCTCTTCCTCTTATCTGATGATTCAACTGTGAAGTATAAACCCTCTCGATTTTCTTTCTCCTTCTTATATGAATAAAAATTCCAACACTCGATGCGATGATGAAGAAGAAGAAGAAGAAAAATTTTTTTCCGAAGAGATAAGAATCGATTACTATTCAGTCGTTTATCAATAGCATCTCTTTTAACAGTTGATGCCGAACTATTGATTAAAACACAGAGAAAGAGGCAAAGAGAGAGAGAGAGAGGGAGAAAAGGACATGCTAAACAGACGTTAGTTGTCATTACAGATCATGATAGATGAATAAAGATCGGCAATGATCTTGTTCTGTTGTCTTTTTTTCGCTGATGAAAAGTTTGTTTAAGTTAATTAAATAGTAATTTGTTTATAGATATACATATCTCTTTTTTTTTGTTACATCTTATAAAAAGAAGCAAAGATTGCATTGATCGAATTGGAAAGTTGTAACTTACGTGTTTTATTATAAGAAGAGAAAAAAAAATCCGACTCTTTTAAAACGTCTATCAAGCAAAAATCCGGTGTAAATGGATGAGAAAATTAAACGAGAAACATATTTGTTATCTAATATTCTATTTGAAAAATATTTTAAAATTCTGACAGGTTGCCTATACATAAATCAACACATAGCTGCACTCGATTTTTTTTAATAGCACATGCTTCAACGTCATCGTCAATCATCGACTCGATCGAATACACACATGCACACACGTTCATCAAATAGTTTCTTCCGCTACCAACTGAGATTCTTTATTTCCCCCTCTCTCGCTTTCTCTTTCTTTCGTCGTTTCTTTTCACAACGATTATTAGTGTTCAGGACTTGATCAAATGATAATTATTCTTATTTGCGCATAGCTCAATTTTTGTAAATTATGCAAAAGATTGTGATTGAGTAGATCGATGAAAATACAGCGAAAAAAAATCGATGACGAGAAAAAGACTCAGACTAGGCCGATGAAGAAAAAAAGAAAAAGAAACTGCCTATTTTGATTCAAGCACAATAATGAAGATCTACTTACAAAATATAAAAAGAGAATAACAGCAATGTTGTTTTCACAAGATAAAATTGATTTGCTTATTAGAAAAGATTATCTTTGTTTGTCTATGTGTCAAACCACAACGAGAAAACCTTGCAGTGATATTTTCTCGAATTTTACATTGTATATATATAAGACATGTGCAAATAGATAAGTAAGTTCGTCTTCTCAACACTCTACTGCACAATAATGCTTTTTATATAAAAAAAAGTGCCCATGTTGTTTTATCTTTATCAAAGCAAGAAAGACAGAGAAAATTCTAATCTATCGTTTTTCTTTCTTTTTTTCCTTTTTCTTCTACAGAGCAATCAAAGAATATTCTTGTGTTCTATCGATCTATTTCTTAGTTCTGTCTATGTAGTAATAGACAAACGATTCTCTATTAGAGAACTACTTGAACATAACGACTGCACATTGCAACGCACGACTATATTAAAAATAAAGAAAGAAATGAACATGAAACTACGATAGGAGACTAACGAGTTTTCTTTTTCTCTCGTTTTTTGTTGTACGAGTAGTAACCGATCGAGTTCATCTATGAGTTCTTTATTATTCTATCGGATGCCTTTGCACGCACATACGCGTGCATGCTTAAGACCAGCGAATAGATAAATTTATATAGAATAATTAAATTGATTTTCAAATGGTGAGTGAGTGAGTGAGAGAGGGACTTGTTGAAATTAGTTGATGTACATCATGAAGTTATTTCGATAGGTTTGTTTTGTTTGCTGAGATTCTAATATTTAATCATTAACATAGAATAAGAATTATAACAAATAAAAAAGAAGAAGAAGAAGGAGTGATGAACAGTTAAGATAAACTTTCACGCTTATGCGTTCTTGATGCTTCTTTTTCAAGTTTTCGCTGTTGATGATCACGCAATTTTTTCTCTCGTTCAAGACGACGTGTTTCTATAAAATAAATAATTCAATATTATTTATCAGATCAATCACCTATTTGTTTTCTTACCTCGTAGAGCTTCGTTTGCTTCATGTGAAAGTTCATTGAAATCATCATTGTCATTCCAAACACTATTACTAGTTCCCACTGGATTTCCATCTCCTTCTTGCCACTCGCTTAAATCAGGTCGCTAAAATAAACTATCAATTCGATAGGGTCTTGTCATTCCTCGATTGCACTCACAAAATCAGCTAATTCATCATTAGCCATTTCTAATCGGGTAGAACGTTGATTGTTCGTATTAGCAAAATTATCGTTTTCATTGACACGTTTTTTCAGTATGATCTAGAAATTTCGATCATTGAAATAAAACTTCTTTTTATTGAAGTGATTTACTTTCGGCGTCTTTTTAACTGTTGCTGCTATGTCAGTGAAATAATCGATTTGATCATCGTTTTTTGCAGTTGTTGACGAATTGTTTGCCGATTGTTTTTGTCGAAAGATATCATCGGCACCCCAAGTATTCCATTCGGCTGGTGGAATCTAACGAAAGAGATACGATAGAATGTACGTGAAGATATTGATTTACTTTGGGCGCAGAAGTAAATGATTGAAGTGGACGATGAGAATCATTTTCCATTTCGCCAATAATTCGAATGTGTTCGAGAGTTACAGGCTCAGTTTTCGATATTGATGAAGCGTATTCATCGTGTCGACGACCGAAAATTACTTGGAATATTTTGCGAAAGAAACGACCGATTGAGCAAAGAAAATGAAATACAACTCGGAAAAGAATCAACATAGGAATTCAGTTGAAATACACTTAGAAATATTGCATTGAAAAATCTGAAGAAAACAAATAGAAGACCGACTTCATTGGTTTCGAAAATTAATGGATGCAAAAGAAAAATCAAAGGGCGTCATCTATTTACTCTATTGTTTTTCTTCGAAAGTAAATAATCAATCAGTTTTTATTAATATTAGAATACGAAAGAGAAGGTATATGTGTGTGTCACATATTTTTCAATTGATGAACTTGCTCTTAGAATAGAAAACCATCAGCATTGTTTCAGACAACGTAGATATAACACTGGCCAGATTAAAATCCAATAAGATCTTTGTCGTTAGTTGACGTACGTACTGCTTTTATATGTAGAGATCTCTCGAAATATTTAGTTGTAAACAAGTAATCAGACTCTAAAGATTAAGAAGAAAATTCTTCGCGAGAATATTCACCTTTCCTATAAACTCAAGGGCATCTAGATAATTAGATGCATGTCCGTTATCATTTACGTAATAAGATCTTAACTGCGATATGTATCGCTAAATGACGATGAAAAATATACATTATTTTATATTATATGATTTCTTTTATCAGAAGGAAAACAATTAATCATATATTTTTTTTTCAATAATAATACTAAAACACTTCACATTTCATGATTGAAAAAGACTAATTCTATCTAGACATTGATTTGCAGAATTTATTCAATAATTGACTGCTCAGTGTTCATTCTCTTTGAGAATATCGATTGAAGACAAATAGTAATTGATCTCAGAATATATGTTCTTTTTATAAGATGAAACAGCTGTTTGTAACATCGACATTAAATCTGTATACAAAGTAATCATATAGATAGTCAAAAAAAGAAGAAGACAAGCAAATTATTTTGTTTTATTGCTGTTCTAAAAAGCATCCTTGGCAAATACGTGTACATTTGGTGATTACGTAAATGTAATCGAAATGAATTTAACCACGATTTTTCTATTGACGTCGATATTATTTTGTCGTTATCTCAAAGAGCCATCCAGTGAAAAGCTATTGAGAATAGTGATAAAACATATACAGATTGTTTACTGTTTGGTTATGCGCATGTAGTAAATAAAAGAAACGAGGTTAACGTTGCTTTTAACTCGATGATCAGTCGGTCGACGCATGGATCAAGCAGCTGCATACGAGAGAATAAAGAAACAACGTCAAAAACTGGCACATTACATTAAAGACATTTTCTTTCTTTCTTTCTTTCTACTCATGTTCTTCCCCGTGTAATATTTACGTATTTCTTACATTCACGAAGCTTGGAGATTTCGAAAGCGATACAGTTATATATCAAGCGTTGCATTTTCTCTTAAATCATACATTTCTATTTTAACATGTCAAGTCAAGCATCGCACACTTCGAAAAATGATACTACTAATATTAATGGTAGTATCGATTCAGCATTTCGAAATGATCCATCACATCGTGGTTCATTAACACAACTCGAATTAGATTCAATTCATCAAAGCAATAGTTTCAAACAAGCATTGCAACTTCAAAAACAAGACAATCGCGATATACTTGCAAGACAAAAATCAGTGGAACAAAAATCATCAACAAGTTAACTTGCGAACTACTACTCCGAACTCGTGCTCTATCGAACCATTCGTCGTCTGCTTTGTTTTTCATTGATTAATATCCATTTCGTATAGAATTTGTATGCCTATTACTTCTATCAATAAAGAGCCTATTTTATAGGAGAGAAAGGAAAAAAGAAAAGCGAAGGTATCGGAGATCGAGAACTTGTGTGTACATGTTATCTTTATCCTTGCACAAAGAGTTTTGTAGCTGAAATAATTGTATCTTCTTGTCGTTATTCTACTGAAGATAATAAAAAAGGCAGATGACTCTACTATATATTTTTGTTGTCCTATTATGTTCGATTGAATTGATCGATTCTACTACTCAAGAAATTCTTGTCGAAAGTCCATTTTATCTTCGTGCTCGTATTCATGATGCTCATACAGTCAATGTCAAATTCGAGGTTATCCAACAGCATCAACAACGATCGTGTCATATGTATAAATTTACTATCCGTCGTAATTCCGAACATGCGTATTCAATGCCTGAACAAAATCTTACATTTTACAGTAATTCACTTGAATTACAACATTTACCCGTTGGTAAATATCGTGTTTGTGCAATTATCTGTTCGGAATATTTATCACACGTGAAACATCATTATAAACGAGATGCAAATAAAAATCGTACGTTGCCTTTAACTGCTTGTGTTACTTTTGATATATCTCGTCCTCATTTACTTGTTTTAACATTATACGTTCTGGTGATTTTGATTTTAATTATTTCACAAATGGTTTTCTCTTTACGTAAACGACAATTGAACGCTCGAATGAAATTAGTTTTAATCGAAGCCGAAAATATTCTACAAAAATGGCGTCAAAATCAGTCGCCATCGATTTCAACTGATTGTGCGTCATCCTACGGTGTTCTTCAGGGTCTTATTACACTTCCAGCTTCACCTATTGAACAATCGACACTACCGTTAATCAATGACGAACAACGTCCCGTTATTTTTCATATTCAAAATGCCAATGATTAATTAAAAACACAGGTTTTCATTTATTTGAAATAGACAAAAATGATGCGGCCCGAGACAACAAAAAAAAAGAAAGCTTGCTTTTTGTTTTCAACATTTAAATATTTTCATTTTCTATAGAATTATAAATTTTATATGTAATACAATATTCAGGATATGCTTGTTCACCACGATAGATAACATATTCTGGATAAGCTAGACCTCCTTGAGACGGTCGTCCGATAACTGAATGATGACCTGGTGGTGCATGTGCTAATTTTGATGCATTCGATTGTAGAAATGATCGGCCGAGACAAACTCGACATAATAACATTTGTCTAGAAAATCGAGGGAAATATTTCTTCGAAAATTGTTCGTTTTCTTTGCTCTACCGTGGACATAGATAACAAGATTTATCTTTATGCAATGTACAACCATTTCCCCCACCAATTCCATAGATATATTGATTTGATTTCGAGGAATTTTCTGCAAAATAAATTCCTGCGCCTAAACAAAAGAGAATATTCGTGTCTAGATCGTTGAAGAATGTCTAATGAACGAACGAACCGAACATGCCAGCAATCGATGCATGTCTCTCATCGAAACCTTTGTGCATAATTGAATGGAGAAATGGCGAACCATGGAATAATAATCGTTCGTTTTCGTGACCGTTGTTATCTTCTTGAATTTCATCTCGACGATGAATATATCGATCCCACAAACGTCGATTACGAATTTTTTCAATCTAAATTTTGGTTCACATAATTGATAAAGCTTTATGAAAGATGTTGCCATTACTTTTAAAACAATATAACGAGTAAACATTCCACCGCAATTATCTTTATGTTCGCGTATTGTACTTTGTAACTGGCAAAATCAAAGAACTGTTGAAATCAATCGAAGTAATCAAATGTGAATTTACCTCATCTTCAACGACTCGATATTCTCGATCGGTTGATTCCAATTCCAGAAAGATCGATCCTCGTTCTGGTACATTTAACCACGGATCCTTGGCTTGTTTGTACAAACGTTCAATGGACTTCAATAATTTATGTCGTTCACCGAATGTACCAATGCCAATTTCTTTCAAATCATTATGTGTCATTTCCGCTAGAATGTCTAATGTGATATGTTCACGTTCGAATAATTCTCGTATGAATTCTTGTTGTTGACATGTTTGAAATTGACATAAACTCAGAAACTCATCCATGGTCATGTTCAATGCTTGAATACGTTGTTCATCATCAGTAATTAAACTCATACTGCCATCGCCGAGAACGATATGTCGTTGAACGATCGACTGTTGATTCGATGGTAAGCATTGTCGAGGTGTTTGCTCGTCGGTTGTTTCAGCGCCGAGAATCGACGTTGTTTCACGTGTCGAAAGAGTTAATGTCGGTTGACATGGATTATCCGGAGGAGAGACTGGAATTGACATAGCATCTAATAATAACGATTTGACATCGTCGGCGACTGCTAAATCATATGGAGTTTGATTGTCTTGATTTTTTAGATGAGGATTGGCACCATGAGCTAACAGTAAAGTACAGAGTTGTGTTCGACTTTTCGATGCTGCTTCGTGTAATGGTGTGTATGACCAATTATCACGAGCATTGACATCGGAATGATGAGTTATTAGTAGAGTAGCTACATCGACATGACCAAATGAAGACGCATTATGCAAAGCTAAGACAAATTCAATTCAATCAATGATCAACAAAGAAAAATAGCAACAGTTACCTATTAATCCTCCTTTATCAGTCGCATTCGGATCACTTCCATTTTCTAATAGAAATTGTGCGATTTCACAATGATTATAACCAGCTAGAAAATTCAATGATTGATCAGTTCTCAAAATTAGTTTTGTGTGTTACCTGCCAAATGCAATGGCGTACTATTTCTTCCTTGTACATCTCTACAATTCACATTTTCCGGTGTAATTAATTTTCTTAATCGTTCTAAATTTCCTTTTTTTGCTAGTTCTAAAATAGCACTATCACCACGAAGTAAATCGGCGACATCACTATCACGTTCTTTGACTAAATCAAGTGCTGTTGCACCATCACGATTCTTCTTCTGTGGATCAGCACCGTGTTTCAACAATAATTTACAAATTTCAAATTTGCCTTTCGCTGCACTTTCATGTAACGGCGTTACTTTCCACAGGTCAGCAGCTTGTGCCGATGCACCGTGTTTCAATAAAACAGCAGTCACTTCAATATGACCGTAACTACAACTGTTATGTAAAGGAACGAGACCGCCTTTATCTCGTGCAGTTACATCCGCACCCATCGATAGAAGATATTCAACGACTTGTAATCGATTGTAGCCAGCAGCAAAATGAAGCGGTGTACTATTTCTTCCTTGAATGTCTCGACAATTGACTAACGTTGAATTAAATGTCAATACACGCTAAACAATTGAAAATAAAATTTGTTTTTTTTTCGTCTCCCCGAAAAAATCAACTAACTTTGACAACATCGAGATCGCCCGATTTCGATGCTTCAAGTAATTGCATTTCTAGATCATTGATATTCGGTGTTAAGACGCTTCTTTCATTTTCATTATCTAAATACATTTCTCCGTCAACTAACTTATTCTTCATCATCATTGACAATTGATTACTCGAAAATAATTGTTTAATATTCGTTGTCACAGCTAGATCTGCTGCTATCTGCCCATTCAGTGATACAATCGATGTATCGATTTTATTTGTCAACAACAATCGACAAGCATTGTAACGTTCTGATTTAATTGCATGATGTAATGCTGTTTGTCCTTGTCCGTCAAGCAGATTAATCTAGGAGTAAAAAAAGATACGTATAACATTGAAAATCTTCTCTTGCGTACGTCTGCTGAATTTTTAATTAGAATTTCTAGTAAATCACAATGATCATTTGCAGCACAGATATGTATAGGAGCAATTTGTCTAAATCAAAATCAGTGAAATAATTATGAAGCAAGCAAACGAAAATAGTGAATGTCTAATCACTTACCCTGTATTAAGAATATTTACAAGAGCGCCTCGTCGAATTAATAATTCAAAAATATGTCGACGATGTTTCGCAGGATTCGACGTACAAGCAACGTGCTAAACACATAGAATATTTCGAAAAAGTTTCTTTCGAAAATGATCATCATCTTACTAAAGACGAATCTCCTGTTTTAAAATGTCGAAAGTTAATCATTTCCGTGTTGAGACATTTCTTAACACGACTGACATCACCTTGATGAATGGCATCGAAAAATGAGTATCCATTGTATTCATCTAAATTGTTCTTATTTATTTTGCTTTTTCGAAACAATCGCCTACATAAAATTCGATCTCGTAATTCTCGACTAGCTGCGATATCTAACGCTGTTTTGCCATGACAATTTGCCAATGTTGGATCAGCTCCATGGCTCAATAGAAGTGTGCAAACATCAGCACGAGCTTTCGATGCAGCTTCGTGAATAGGAGTATACTGCCAGAGATCACAGACATTTATTTGAGCACCGTGCTACGGAGAAAGAAAATCGAATATGTTTTTTTCTTTTCATCGAATTACTTGGATCAAAAGCTCAGCAACTTCGTAATCTAAGAAGAAAAGAATAAACTTTAACTCAAAATCGAATTCGTTTCGACATAAGCTTACGTCCATATGAAGCAGCATTGTGTAATGGAACCTAAGAGAGATTTTATTTTGATTGAGCGGAAAAAAACGATCGACGACTTACAAGTCCACCTTTGTCTTTACATGAAACATCAGCACCATGTTCTAGTAAAACCTTGCAAATACTCAATCGATTATAACCGGCTAGAACGAAAAAACTAAACTCAATTGACAGTTTCTTGCACAAAAAACTACCGGCTAGATGTAATGGTGTTGACTAGAAGAAAAAACAACGAATATTTTTTGATTTTTTAAAAATATAAATCTACAAACTTTTCTTCCGTCACTGGCATGACAATTGACATTCGTTGTTGTTAATAGGCCGAGCAGTTTTTCTTCGCTACCCAATCGAGCTGTTTCGAGTAATTCGTCTTTTCGATATTCACCTGTTAATACTGGTCGAGTCGATGAATCAGCCAGATCAATCGGACTTTTTCCATCGCTATTTTTTATATTCGGATCGGCACCATGTTGTAAAAGAATTAGACAAACATCGACTTTGCCTTTACTTGCTGCTTCAGCCAACGGACTAAAATTCCAATTGTCCAATGCATTTACATTCGAATGATGATTGAGCAATAATTGTACGACTTCAGCATGACCAAAACTAGCTGCATTATGCAATGGAACTAATCCTCCGTCGTCTTTCATATGAACATTGGCATTTTTATTTAAGAGATATTCAACTACATCTTTTCGACCAAAGCCCGAACTGAAATGAAGTGGCGTGGATTTTCTTCCGAGAATATCTTGAGCATTGATATTTTCTGGTGTGAGTAATTTTTTAACTCGATTCAAATCACCATTTCGACAAGCGTCAAAAAGTTCTTTTAATGTTTCATCCATTTTGACGTGTAAGACATTGTTTTATTATCAATAATAACAAATACACAGGCTAGCTAGAAGAAGAAAAAAACAAGAATATTGAGAGTTGAGCAGAGAAAGATGGTATTGAAGTAAAAGGAATCATCATCATGTCGGATAAATACACACATTGGAGAAAATGCTGATCGATTGACAAATAAGTTGACGAATCTCAATCATCGATTAGTGACATCTGTGAGTAGAGAAAATTTCATTTGAACTGTTTATTTATTTTAAAAAAAACACATCATAGGCATATGCGAGATCAAATGAATATCTCCGCTTTTTTTGTAATTCTTTTTTCAGTGTTATGCGTTTTTATTATTTATTTGATAACAGATAGCAGAAAAATGAGTATACATGAATCTCGCGCACGTACATTCAATTTTCTCGCTATTGGCGATTCTTTGACCGCTGGTTATTATAATTATGGTAGAGCTTTTCATCCATATTCAACATTGTTAGGAAGTTTACTCGATACGATAAATGTTCATGCTCTTATTGATGAAAAAGGAGTCAGTGGTGAACTAGTAGTACCAACCATGGCTAATAGACTTGCGAATATTTTAAATACTTCTGTGAACTATGATTGGGTTATTATCTTAGGTGGTACAAATGATTTAGCTGGTACTATAACAGCAGAAAAATTGTTTAACGAAGGTTTAAAACCGATGTATGAGATGTGTCTCAATTATTCAAAACGAAAATTGAAATTAGCTGCAATGACTGTAATTCAAAACGCCTTCTATGCACCTTCACATGTTCAAGATCAGACGCGACAACAATTGAATAATCTAATCAGAAACTATGTCGTAACAAGTCCGTATCAAGATCGAATTGTTCTAGTCGATCTTGATCGTGGTATACCTTATCATAGCATGACCAGTGATGAAGAACGAAAACTTGTTTGGGATGATGGTCTTCATTTAACGCCGACAGGCTACGATCGAATGGCAGTATTGATATTTGATACAATTAAAAATAAACTTTAAATTTCATTTTGTCGTTTTTTTTTTTGATAATGCATTTTTTGTACAATAAACCAGAAGAAATGTTAATGACGGTGTTTTATAAATCAATCAAATTGAACTATTCAATTTCGTTTTTTGTTCTTTTCCATTGAAATTGAGATGTATAATGGTACTTATATTTAAGTTAACTAAACGACGAAGGTCGTAGTCATTAACTTTTTTACGTATCGATGTACATTCATAATTGAATATACTTTTCAAGGAGTGCATAGAAAAAAAGAAGTGAAACGAGCGTTACCGTTATGTTTTAAGACGAGACATTCGAAGATTTTTCTTTTTCTGGTCGCCATCGTCTTCTGCCCTTGAATTGAATGTCATCGCTGAGTATATATATTTTTGTTTCTTTGCAACGACTATTAACAAATAAATAATCATGAACCTCTCGAAAATTTTCTAACTGACTGAATGAAATGAATGTTCGTATTGATGTTAAAAATTGAAATTGATGTTGTGATTCATGCTCGAATTTTAATTTTAGAATTACCTTGCTGATACATCTCATTCATCAAGTGTTTGTCAACATTTTTCAAAGTAAAAACAGACTTATTCGATATAAAGTCACCGTCGAACTTATTTGTTCTATTGAAGACAAAGGAGAATATTTTTTGCTCTATTTCTTGTAATCGTACTTGTGCTAATTGCAGCCATAATTATACTTATAATTGCAAGTTTAAGTGTGTTATACTGTGGGATCATAGAATTTCGAATACAAAAATGAATTTTTTTTTAGAACCATGTTTCTTTCTCAGATGTCATCCGAAAGCATCAAAATGTATCAATCGATCTCTATTCAAAGGACAATGTATCTGCGATTCATCTACATCCGGTAATGGTCGAACAGTATGCGATGGTAATTCAATTATACAATTTCAATTTACGGCTTTCATATATTCATTGATTTTAATCTAGAATGTGGAGTTAAATATACTCCACCCAATGCACGTATTATCGGTGGAACAGAAGCTAGTCCACATAGTTGGCCATTTGCTGTTCTTATTCGTCAACGATATAAAACAATTGCAAATCTAAATGGTATTCCGTATCTGGTATTGGATTAAACTTGAGTAATTAGGACGTTGTTTTTTTTTTTCGTTATTGATTATTTAGATTTCAATGTCGTGGATGTGTGGAGGAACATTGATTAATCACAAGACTATTTTAACTGCCGTTTGTTTTGTTTTTGATGAATTGTAAGATAATTGAAAGTTTATTTCAGGCACATTGTCTACGAGATACTGGTGATACGTAAGACTAATCCAATGATTGTTCTCATGAATTTCAATGCTTTATTTAAGAATTGATTATGGACAAAGAACATTTCCAATTACTTGGAATCAATATTATTCAACAATAGAAAGTGTAAGATATGTATTAGAATCAACGATGTCGTATATTTATAATATCATTTACTTAGACATTGGAAGTTAGTGTTGGCATTCACGATCAACAAAAGACAGCTGATCAACGTACTATTAAAGTTCAACAAGTGATTCGAGTAATTTTTCTTAAGATTTCGTCGAAATAAAATCTTCAATTCTCTTTCTATCAGCATCCATCTTATGACACTGAAAAATTACTAAATGATATTGCAATTATTAAACTCGAAGAATATCTTCGACCGTCTTTTTCTATTCAATTTGCTTGTTTACCGACGTTACTAACAGATATTAATAGAACCGCAACTGTCGTCGGATTTGGCGATACATCTCCTGGTGCAAATAAAGGTTCATCCGTTCTCCGCCAAGTTAATTTAACCATATACCCGAATGATTTTTGCAACGAAGTTTCTCCATCAACAGAAAAAAATTGGAATACACAAATATGTTGTGGAGATTTAAATGGCGAACGAGATACATGTCAAGGTGATAGTGGTGGTGGCCTATTTATTCAACAAAATTTAACGAATAAATTTCCGTACACGATAGATGGAATTGTTTCTTATGGTGAAGAATGTGCTAGTCCAATGAAACCAGGTATTTACACGAGAGTGCAGGCTTATATCGATTGGATTGAAGAACACAGTGATTTTTGATAACAATGGAAATTAATTGTTTTCTTTTTTCTTTTTATTATTATGTTAAAAAATAAAAAATAAAAATATGTAAGATTTTAAAGTCTTATTTGATTCAAATTTCATCAGGTATTTTACGTTGTTCGTACAAATGCAGTGCCATTTAATTGTGTTTCTGGGCGTATATTACGTTTATGAAAACAAATTTTTCGTAAATGAGGAAAAATAATCATTTGAATAATAAATCCACAGTTTATGGATGTTACAGTCAATGCCCATTCAAATGATGTTGCCCAAGATGGAAGATAGCCAGTAATTGCGTAGACAATTGGAATCATAACATGTGGAAAAGCAACTGCCATGAGACATGTCAAAAGAATAACGAGACGTGTAAAAACAATCATGTCTCGACGAATATTCTTTCCTTGATTGATGTTTGTTAATGCTATAGTACGTGTTCGAACATGATACATTGAATAGAAATAACAACTCATTGTACAAATGAATGGAAGTACAAAGAGAAGTGACAATCCAATTAATGAACTTCCAAGATTTGTTGGTGCAAATTGACAATGATAATCGTCCGGGAGATACTCAAGTCCACCGGATAGATAACTTGCTGAGAGTAATCCAGGGCCTAAAAACCAGAGACTAATAGACAGACATAAATAGAGACGAAACGATTGAAGATAAGCTCGTGCTGGATATACGATTCGACAAAGTCGATGCATAGCTTGTAGAGAAAATGATGCATGATATATGAAGCCGATACTGTATAAACAATAGAACTTGAATTTACATAGCCAACCATCGAAAGAAACTTCAGGATGATATAGACCGTAGATTGAAGTAATAGCAGTATCAATAAAAATAGGATAGACGACGAACATGCCAATGAAATTATTAGCAACTAATAGAAAATTAATTTTATCTTTTTCAATCACTGATCGATGTATGAACATCGTCAATGCAACGAAAGCTATTATAATGTATCCAATAATACTGTTTCCAAGAATAAAATAGTAAAAGATAATATTTGCAATTTTCATGATTGAGTATGTCGTCGCAACTAACCTAATGCTAAGACAGTTGTAAAATGTTCCTACAGCCTTATTATAATCTAAATATTTTTTGAAAAGACTCTTGTAGGCTTTAGTCTTAGTGTCTATAAAAAACAGGCATATTCAGAACACCCTCAAAAGAAAAAAATACTGCTTTGCTCAGTATTAATTAAAAATAAGTCATCTTGACGGTTTTATTCTGCGTAAGATGACTTTACTATCCTCAATTCGTGTTTAATAAAGTAAACAAACATTTTGAAATTGGTTTTCAATAATAATAAAAAATTTGAGAGCGAGGAAAATTCTCAAGACAATGTTCTTTGACCGTAGCATTCGTATTTTCTATATACGATAGTTATCTTTCAATCTTTACATTTTATGGGATTCATATAGTCTATATCTATATTTAATGTGCAGACGTCAGCAATGAAGCT
>ERZ778027.252-NODE-252-length-150659-cov-11.676363_pt1 | contig 150659 bp, 162 predicted proteins | sample MGYA00375757_ERZ778027 | MGnify/ENA primary metagenome ERZ778027 (study PRJEB29350, sample SAMN05389817) | bioreactor metagenome | isolation source: Ammonium sulfate bioreactor | place: South Africa: University of Cape Town | collected 2014-02-18 ...
GATCAGTGACATTGACTAATGATGATTGTCGAGTTTTTATTCTCCATATTCAAGCATTTGAAGATGTTGTTTCCGGCAAATCTGTTTAATGAGTTGATGCACCGATCAGATATTTAAACTTGAGGTTATTTTACACGGTTTCAATTACAGACAAAAATAGATTCGAGTCCTATTTTTTTGTTCTCGCTGTCATATATCATTTTACGTGAAACTAATTACAGGAAATATAGTTTTCAGACCTTATTTGACCAGTAATATTTATAGATTGTCATCTTATATTTTCAGTTCTTTTTTTTTTCTAACTCCAGGACGTTTTTGTTCGTTTCTTTTTTGAGAGCAAGTCTCGCGATCGGAAATCTATGAAATCTCGAACATGATTTCTTGTTTAATTATGTTGCATATTTATTACGTTCAGAAATAATCGAGACTTGTTTTTTATCGAACTGAAAATAGACGTTTGTTATTCAACGGGGAAATTATTATTTTTTTTTCCACCGAGGAATTCAATCTATTCGACAGTTGAATGAATTCAGCATTATAGCAAAAAAAAAACGTTTCAACCGAGATTTTACCGTGATTTCTCTCTTCTTTCCTTCGGACATAATTATAATCTCTGGTTTAAATGGAATCGGAATATATATATATAAATCAACCTCGATACTTATTCAAGTACTTTAAACAAGGGCATTTCAGGACACGGTAGTGTATGAATAGACGAAACGAATTTATTAAAAAATCTTTTGCATTTTAATGATTAGTTTTTTTTCATGAAGAAGAGAGAATGACATTAGATTACTGCGTCGTGCTGATCTTTTTTAATGAATGTCGGCCAGAAAAAAATATATGACTTAAAGATAAGATTTTGACGAGAAAACATATTTAATCCAGGTCTGTCTTCTTCTAACATAAGCATCTTACTAGACGGGAAATATTAAGCATTTATTCACAATAGTTTACGCGTCTTATGAAACAAAAAAAAACATGACAAAATGGGAATTTCTCTTAAATGAACAAAGTTATTTGCCGATGAGACATCATTAGCTTCGTAGTTTATTGCGACGTGAATAATTTTCTTGAAAAACCTTTTTAGATTGTTTTCTTTTTGTAAATGCTGTTGATTTGATATTAAACGAACGGAATCAATTTAAACACGATGAATACATTTCTCAATTCAACAATATCAACAACAACAATTCTCAGTGAAACAATCAGCAGTATCCCATCACGAGAACAATATCTCATCGACGCGTTTAATCGTTATATTCAAATTGGTATTGGCAGTCTTCTATTTTTCTTTGGTTTAACATTCAATTGTTTAAGTTTATTATATTTTCATGTTTCACGAAGTTTTCGTCATACGACATTTCGTCTGTATTTTTCTATTATCGCAATTCTTGATACGATTCGTTTATTTGAATTTCTCATTTTTCTTCTCTTCGATAAAGGTTATTTGAAAGTAACATTAACATTATGTCGTTCAATATTTTTCACTATTATGTTTACCGGACAGGTAATTACGAAAACTAGAAAAAAAAACAACATTTCTTCCGTAGTAATTTCCCGTTGATTCGATTAATTTTTCGATTAGAATTTCGAAATTATGTTCCGTTGTTTATTTTTAGGCTAGTATCTGGTTAACAGTTGCATTGGCTATTGAAAAATGCGTTATTATACTTTTTCCGATCAAAGGTCGTCTATGTTTTACTGTTTCAATTTCGAAATGCGTACTTGTTCTCGTTCTTTTACTTGTTCTTTTCGCTGATATTATTTATCTTTTGCCAAATTTTTTCCTTCATACTTATGAAAACATATCCATACATACATTTATGTGTGTTTGGCATAAAACTGGTCAAACATCGGATAACAGTGCTGATCAATGGAAAAAACATTATTTTACATTCAATACGATCTTTTTCCATTCGATTATTCCATCGATCATTTTATTGATTTCGAATGGTTTAATTATATGTAGTTTATCTCGACAACGTCTTGTTTTGACTAAAATCGGTTCGATCGACGCAAAAAATGTTCTCAAACGCGAAAAACAATTCAAAGAAAAAACCATTCAACTTGTTCTCTCATCATTTTTTGTTATTATCACCATTTCACCAAGGTATATTCTTACGATGGTCAATGCATTTTCAGCTAATTTCTCCAATATTCCTCTCATGCCCGTGTATATTTACGTCAATTTGAATACAATTTTTCGTGTACTTGAAATGTGCAATTATTCATTGAATATTATCATCGCAATTCTAAGGTAAATAACCCGAGAGAAGAAAAAAACAAACAAAACAATGAATGAATTTCTTGTTTTCAGTGGTCGAACATCTCGACAAGAGATTCGAAAATTACTGTGGGAATGTTTATTATGGCGAATTCAACGAACTGAAGTCGGTCAATTCGAATTGAAACTTCCACCTCCTTCGCTCTCGGTCGAAGATGACGATGATACCGATCGTTCACTTCAAGCCCACGGCTCGTCATCATGCACAATGTTCCCATCGAGGTCGTCCGTTCGCAATCACAATCTCTCGCCTCAATCAAGTTATAGCAATCATTCATTGAAACAAACTCGTTCATTATCTCCGACAACTCCATTATTTTTGATGTGCTGTGGCTTTACAATCGATTTATCACATAAACAACAGCAACATTCGAATCTCTCTCGATCACCATTGGACTCAATTTCAGCACGTCAATCGTTGAATACACGACCGATTTCAGCTCAATTACAAACAGGAAAAAGTTTGTCAGCTCAATCATCGAATTCATTGCAATATGATCGATTCATTCGGCAACCGAGAAGCGTTTCCTATCGAACGGGATATTCGCATCGATCATTGACACGTCGTCGTGCTCAAACTGTTGTTCATTGTTCGCGTAATCGACATTTTACACCTATAACAACATTAGTCAATTCGAAACAGGATCAAACAGGTCTTACGAACTCAACGTTGACTGTTGATACGCCATCGCCTGCTTCGATTATTGAAACATGTTAATATTAATCTGTTTGTTTTTTCTCTTTCTCTCTCTCTCATGTTTGTACGCGTGCATATTTAGAATTTACAGAAAAAAAAGAGACAATCATAAAAGTTTATTTCTCAAATCAAACTTTAAGAAAACAAAAAAGCAAAATCTATCGTTTTATTTGTTTGATGAATGACCTTTGGTTGCATCGCCTTGCGTATAAGATCGACTGACAATTTTGCCTTTGTCAGCAATTAAATATTCGTCTCGTTGAGGACGATCATTAAGCCAATTCAAAAGGATTTCTTTAACACCTTCAGCATAACGAGCTTGGCCATCGAGTGTTGTACCGGAGTAGTGTGGAGTCATAGCATGACGAGGCATCGAACGCCATGGATGATCCTTAGCTGCTGGCTATAAAAATATATGAAAATGAAGGACAAATATAGAATGTATCCAGAATTACTTGAGGATACCAGACATCACCGGCATAACCTTGAATATGATTTGATTTCACAGCTTGAACAAGAGCATCTCGGTCCACGATTTTGCCTCGTGCTGTGTTTACAATATAACTTCCTTTCTTCATGAGACTTAACATTTTTGCATCGAATAAATGCTCGGTTTCGGGATGTAATGGACAATTGATTGTGACGACATCACAAACTTTAGCGAGGGATTCAACACTTGGATGATATCGTACATTGAGTTCCTTTTCAATCGCTGGATCGAGACGATATTTGTCATAATAATGTAAATGAACATTGAACGGTTTGAGACGTTGTAAAACACGAAGGCCAATTCGACCGGCAGCGACTGTGCCAATATGTTTATTTTCTATATCATACGCTTGATCAGCAATTCCTGCAATGTCCCATTCGCCATTGACGACTTGCTGAAAAAAAAAACATTTCAGTTAGCTGTTTTTTTTTCTCTTCAAATCAACGCATTATTTCGACCTACTTTATATGCTGGAACAAAATTTCGAACAAGTACTAAAATTTGCATGACAACGTGTTCAGCAACACCGACAACATTCGAACCAGTAACTTCAGCTAAATAAAAAACGATTTCAGACTGATTTTTATAAAAGAATCACGATTCATACCAACAGTAATTCCTAAACAAAACACAAAAACAATTTGTTTGTTTGTTTTTTTTTGTTAAATTGATCTACCTCGTTTACAGGCAGCTTCTAAATTAACATGATCGGAGCCAACACCAGCTGTAATAGCGATTTGTAATTTTTTAGCTTTATTAATTCGTTCTTGATCGAGATAGCACGGCCAAAATGGTTGAGAAATGACGACGCTTGCTTCGGGTAAAGTTTTTTCTGTAACCGAATTTTCTCCTTGTTTCTCCGAAGTGACAACCAATTTCAAACGATCTTCGAGATTATTCTTTTTAATCCATTCGGGTAGGCCGAGTGCGTTTTCGACACAACCGAAAATCTTCTTATTTCGTTTGCCGGCCTCGCCACCTAATCGAATACGATACGATCAAATTCTTTCTTAACAATTCAAAGTCAAACCTTCGTAAAGTACAACGAGAACCGTATGTTGTTGAGCTTTTGTTGATGCCCAACGATTGAATAAAAACGCCGGATTTGTGGTTAATAAACCACGTTTAACCATACGGCTAAGCATTTTCAATGTAAATTCAAAACAAAACGACGCAATTATAAACTATCGACTGCACCTTTTCTTCTTCTGTCGTTCTATTTATATATACGAAAACGCCCCTCCGACGTTAACATCGAGAGGGGCGCGAGGTTATCGGTCCATTAGCGCGTTTATCGATTATCTTATCTGATTTTTGCTATAGTTAAATAGGTAAACAATTTATTTACAAAATCAAAACAATCATAAAACAAATGATAAAAAACTGATAGGGAACAGAAATCACTCTCGATTTTGATTGAATTTCATAGACAACAGATCGAACTGATGTTTCGACATAATTGTTTAAACAATACGTTCGATCTTGTTGTTCAATACGCTCTAAATTAATTTCACAAAATCCATATTGAATTGAAACATGAAAATAAACCGAACGAAAACGTTCGTTTACATTTCGATTGACACACGTCGATCGAACAAAATCATACAAACAACACAAAGTTTCACGAAGTTTAACACAATGAAACTGTCGATCATCACAATTCGATGAAGCACACTGAACATGTCGATGACATTGCCGTGGAATTTGATAACTAACGCCGTCGAAATATTCAATTGAACAATAAGATTCTATCGAAGAATGATTTCGATTTAATTCAAGTAAATAATAACCATTCGATTGAAGAATTAACCAAACAAGCCAAATCAACACTGACCGTTTGATCTGCATGATATGTATTTCGACAACTAGACAGTTATTCTATATGATATCGTCGAAGGAGGAGAATAATGATGATGATGATGATTATCATTTCTCGTTCTCTAATGATGAACATTATTGACTGGTGAACTCAATCGGTTATCTCATCAAATCCGATAGATCGCTGTGCGTGTGTTGTCAATGTTTATAAAGTATAATTCAATTCTTTTGGTTTATTCTGAGAAAGAAAAAACAAACGGGGAAATAATAGTACTGTTTTCTTCTCTCTCTCGCTCATATCCAAGTATCAACATAAAAGAAAAAAAAAGAGAGTTGTATGTGTAAGAGTGTGGACAAATCTGTCTGTATGTTATACTCTTCTAATAATAATAATAATAATATGAACTATAAAGGTACATAGAAAGCAAACAAAGAAAGAAAGAGAAACACTCGAAAAAGAAGAAATATACTAAGAAACACGGTTGGTTGGCCGGATGACAATCATGGTCTTGTTGTTTAACGTTCTGACGCGAGTTTTTCAGCACGAGCAGCGACATCTTCGATACCACCGACCATGTAGAAAGCTCCTTCAGGTAAGTGATCCATTTCACCTATTTAACAAAACAAAAAAAAATCAATCGAAAATCTTCGTTGTTGTTTGTTTTTACCGTTCAAAACCATTTTAAAGCCTTTGATTGTTTCTTTGAGTGGTACCAATTTGCCAGGTGTACCTGTGAAGACTTCGGCGACCTAAACAAGAGATTATTTTTGTTGTTGAAACAACACCGACGGCAAAACGAACTTGAAAGGGTTGAGAAAGAAATCGTTGGATTTTACGAGCACGAGCGACTGTTAATTTATCATCATCGGACAATTCATCCATACCCAAGATAGCGATGATATCTTGTAAAGATTTGTAATCCTAAAACACAAATGTCGATAAAAATTTTCATTAAAAAACAAGAAAAAAATTCGTTTGTTTTTTTTTTCTCTCGAATATTTTATCGGTAATTTTGCACATCGACTACACTCGTAGGATTATTGAGAAATCAAACTACAAGCTCTAGCGTGTGCCGAGACGAAATGTGAAATATGCGAGGACGTACTTGGAGTGTCTTTTGAATGCTACGTGCAACGGAATAATGTTCTTCACCGACGATATTTGGATCGAGAATACGCGATGTCGAATCCAACGGATCGACGGCTGGATAAATACCTAATTCAGCAATACCACGCGACAAGACAGTCGTGGCGTCCAAGTGAGCGAATGTCGTAGCTGGAGCTGGATCTGTTAAATCATCAGCCGGGACATAGATAGCCTTTAAAACAACTCAATAACATTATCAAATTAAATTTCGACGTGACAAAAACGTACTTGTACTGATGTAATTGAACCTTTCTTTGTTGTTGTGATACGTTCTTGCATAGTACCCATATCAGTAGCCAAAGTTGGTTGATAACCGACAGCCGATGGAATACGACCGAGCAAAGCTGATACCTAAAACGAGAGAATTTCGAGTGAATCGATAGGAAAAACGAGGAGTTCGCGTACTTCGGAACCGGCTTGAGTGAAACGAAAGATGTTGTCGATGAAAAGAAGAACATCTTTGCCTTCTTTATCACGAAAGTTTTCGGCGACAGTTAAGCCAGTTAGAGCGACTCGAGCTCGAGCGCCGGGCGGTTCGTTCATTTGTCCGTAGACGAGCGAGACTTTCGAGCTTTTGCCTTTGAGATCGATGACTTTCGTTGTGATCATTTCGTGATACAAATCATTTCCTTCACGAGTTCGTTCACCGACGCCGGCAAAGACCGAGTAACCACCGTGCGATGTCGCGACATTGTAGATCAACTCCATGACCAACACAGTTTTTCCGACGCCAGCACCGCCGAAAAGACCGATTTTACCACCTTTAGCGTACGGCGCGAGTAAATCGACGACTTTGATACCGGTTTCGAGGATTTGTTGCTCGACGTTCATGTCGGTGAACGGCGGAGCATCGGCGTGAATCGGAGCGAAATCTTCGGCGTTGACCGGACCTCGTTCGTCGATTGGATCGCCGATAACGTTGATAATTCGGCCTAAGGTTGCTGAACCAACGGGGATTTTAATCGGCGTGCCGATATCGGTCACAGGTTGGCCACGAACGAGACCTTCGGTACCGTCCATAGCGATTGTTCGTACGGTGTTGTCACCCAAATGTTGTGCGACTTCGAGAATGAGTTTCGGTTGTCGACCGTCGACTTGAAGAGCGTTGAGAATCGGCGGCAATTGCTCGTCGAATTGAACGTCGACGACGGCACCGATGACGGAAACGACACGACCTTTAGCACCTTTGGCTGCTTGCTGACCGGTTTGACTTTGTTGACTGGCGGCCGATTTTTGTTGAGCTGCTTGAGCGGCAGCATTTCGTTTGCCAACAACTGAAAAAGCCACAAGTTTTTTTGTTTTTGTTTCAATGAAATTTTATCGAGTCGATTTACTGTGAAAGTTGGCGGAGGGTTGATAGGCGAGTCTCGTCCATTTTGGATTTGTGATCGTACTTCGTTGTTTGCCGATGAAGAGTTGAGCGGCACTACCAGCTCGTCGACAGGCACCACGTATGCCTTGCATAATTGTACAACTAAAATATCTAAAATTTCAATCAGATTGTTGTCTTTTGTCCATAAATATAAGATAAAATACAACAAAATAATAATAATAAAACTATTTACTGAGTCTAGAAGTGTAAAAACAACTGATGGTCGTTTTCGATGAGGCATACAAACGAATCCAATGGCGATACTAGTTCGCTGATCTCAAATTCAATTTTATTTATTCAATTCAACAATGAAATTAGTTGTTTTTCGATTAATTTTTAATTTATCTTCTCGAACGAGAGAATTTATCTAACACGTCTATGCACTTTCGATTCTCCTGCATATGTACTTACACCTATAAGCTGTTCTCTGCTCTTTCCGAACGCACAAACATCAATTTGCATTGTACCAATTTAATTATAAGCTACTTGGCAAAGCATTTTGAATTATCTGTAATTAAATCACGGTTTTGAAAATAGGAGATTTATTTAAATGAATTTTATTTTTGGTCTACGAAAACAAATGATTGAGACAAACAGCAGCTGCCGTCATTATTCTAATACGTCAGTGTTGCATATTGATGATATATTTAAATTTTGACCTGAAAAGAAAATGCGGAGATAAACGTTCCTTGAAATTGTCTCGCGCTTCACTTTGTTCATTAGTTTGTTGAACAATAAAAAACAAAGAAAATCCTATTGAATTAAAAATAAATTAATGATATTATGAAAATAATTGAAATATATAAAATCTAACGTTTGCATGTCACATTAGTGAAAACATACGTTCCACATAAGTATTCTCATTAAAACCCCAGAGAATGTGTCTATTAAACACGGAGTACATGCAAAAAGCAAATCTAATATTCTTCTACTATTTATTAGTTTTAAAATACCTTGAGAAAAGACACAGAGAAGTCTTTTGTCTTATTATTCCGAGGCGACTTTACGTATTCTATCTTAATTTTATTCAAATAAAGAGAAGAAATCTCAAAGGCATAGAAAATAGTTGATTAGAAATAGGAAAGCAAAACGCAGACAAAAAAAATATTTTTGTTAGAAAGTTTTTGTATTTTTCTTCATTAGTAATCAGTGAATGCATGATCGAAAACATTAACAAACTATTCAAGTAAAGGAAACGTCAGTTGATTAGATATTGCATATAATTTCTTTCGTTGTCTACACTGTTATCATCTTGTTTTTTCTTCCTTTCAGTTTGTTTTGTAATCATATAGTAATAATTATTCTCTTCTTTATTATGGTTTGGAATATTAAAACATCATTTATTTACTTTTTCTCTTGTGTTCGAGAGCGTTCAGTTTTCAATTCGATGATAGGTAAAAAGAATACTCAAGCTCTCGAAGTGATTCTTTGCATAGACAGATGTCATAAAACTGTCATTTCACTTTGTTCCGACAAACATTAATGAGAAAAGCAACTTGTTTTCGATGATTATATAGAGCAGAGAAAATATTTCCCTTTAGAAATCAAATCGGTAGAGAGTATGCACTCTCTCTCTTTCTCTCGCGCTTTCTGTCTATGAATATATCATTTATTAAATTGACTTGTATTCCAGTATTTGAAATCATCTGAGCGCATATATTTCACACACAATTCATAAGACTTAGACTTTAATGTGTTTCTTTTCCTGCTGAACTTTCTTTTTCTTCTGGGTTTTATGACAGGAAATATGTTCGGGTGTTGTTGGAGTCTACTGCGTCTTTTTTTCCTTGATGTAGTTTATAATCAAGTTTTGTGTCAATTATAATCTCGATTCAGAGTGAACAAAAATCGGATTATATTTTCTAATGCAGAGACAAATAAGAGATGCAAAACATTAGTTTAATATCACGTCTATTTTACTTTCAGAAAGTAGAAGCGATGAACTTAAGTTACTCGATAGTTGGCTGTGAAAATACCGAAATTCTCTTCGAACGCGCAGCACAATGTTTCAATGGCATTGGCAAATCGAATTTAACTGATTGTTATTCATTATTATTAATCTCTCGTTTGATTCTATTTGATTGTTATATTGAAAAATTGTTTTTTCCTCTTGCTACAACTTTAGTTATTGTTGGCACAATATTAAATCTCTTTTCATTGTATTGTTTTTTAAAAATGAATAAACGTAATTCTCAAAATGTTTATCTATCAGCATTGTCGCTCGGTGATACGATTAATTTAGTTATTAATTTTACCATTCCATTATTAAGACAAATCGAGTCAATCGATCGAATTTTCGATGATGCGCCTATTATTTGTCGAGTCAACGGTTTTCTTACTGAATTCTTTTTAATTTTTCCAACTTGGATCATTGTTTTATTAACATTCGAACGTTTAGTTTGCATTCTTTGGCCCTTAAAATGTTATTCATTATACACGCATAAACGCGCAAAAATTTCCGTGTTCGTTTTAGCATTTCTTGTTATGTGCCTATGTTTCTATCGTTTCTACGATTTGAAAGGCATCGATCAATCGAGTGTGTTCTCTATAACAGCTTGCGAAGGTAATTCAACAAGTCTCATGCATTTTGTTCGGTATTTCAATTTAATGATTTGGGCTGTTCTACCTGAATGTTTGACGTTGATTATGAATCTATTTATTATTTATAATATTAAACAAGCAACACAAAAATTCGAGCCATTCTATTCGAAAGCTCGACAAACTAAATATAATCAAGCAACAAAAACAGTTCTGTTAATATCAATATTGTTTCTTGTTTGTCATACGCCAACAGGTAGATACGATCATTTGAACAAAGAAAACAGGATTATTTGATTTGTAAATTAGGCATTGTGATTTGTTTGAATTTACTTTATTCAACTAAAGTTCGAACAATCGGCTTGACGATTATTCTTGTCTCGAGAAAAATTACCGTCATTATTTATGAAATAAGCCTATGCTGTAAATTTTTTATTTATAATCAAACATTTCGAAATTTCAAGTAGACGATCTTCTTTGTTTTTTCGAAATTGAGAAAAGAACTGACGAATTCTTAGGGATATCCTGCAAACTTCTTATCCACGATTCACAAGACATTCAAATTCAGCGAAATTAGGTCGACCTGTATTCGGTGCTAAATATTCTCCGAATTCGAATTGCCAGTTGATTCAATTTCATCATATTAAACGTTCGCCCGCTCACTTTCCCCAGGAAACGGACGTACTTATTCGAAAATGTCACAAAAGTTCGACACGTACATCATCAAGTGTCAGCCGTGAACAACAACAAATGAATTTAATGATGTTAAAAATAAATCAATCGTTACAGGAAGACACGCCGATTCTATTACGTCGGTATACAACCGATATCAAAGTGCCAACAACTACGAAAAGTCGGATCCTGTGGAGAAATAAACATCAAGTAACTTTGTGAATGATATTTTAATAAATCAAAAAAAAAGAAGAAGATGACATTATTGAAGTGCATGCCGTATAATCGAGTTTGTTCTGACATATTTGTTGTTTTTTTTTTTGTTGAAAGTCATTAGTATAAACAAATAATATTGACAAATAGTTCTTTTCATTTCCTTATTGTTTTTGTTTTGTTAATCGAATGAGCGAGAGAGAGAAAAAAGGTCATTGAAGTGGAAGATCAATTCTATTTTCTATTTGATTCATGAGAAACAATGGATGATTGTGTGGAATGAACACTTCGTGAATGGTTGATATAGTTCAGCAGATTTTCACATGTTCGTAAATCCGTAGGAACAATCGACGATTGAGTTTGTGTTTGTGTTTGTGCTGTTGATGAACTACATTGAGATAAGGGCGGTAGAGCAACAGACGGACGTTTTTCTCGTTGAGTACGTCGATATCGAGGATCTTCATTAAACGGACGTTGAATTCGATAGGAGAGTACCTCTGGTCGATTGTTTCGTTGTTGTTCAATCAAACGAATCGATTGTCGAATGTAATCATAAATTGTTTGAGATTTTTTCGCTGTTGGCGAGCAGATCTTAGGTGAATTCAATTTACTGTTATCATTGGCTTCTTGTTTTTTCGCATTACCATATGTATTCAAATAGAAATGATCGGGTGCAGCCGACAAACGAGTGCTTCGTTCTGCTGAACTCAACCAGTTATATGCAGAATCTGTTGTATTATCACTTAAATGAAGATTTGTTACATGTAAACCGATCATTTTCGGTGGTCGACGTTTTTTCTCGGCTTTCTTTTGAATATTTAACAAGAAAATATCATTTGCAGTTGTACATTGACTTTTGTAATACATTGTTGAATTTTAATTTCGACCGGCCGATAAACAAAAAATCCAACGTGTAATGCACAAGTTCGTTTCTGCTTCACAACATACAATAGAAACGAAGAAACGCAATTAAATTGAAGAGAAAAGAAATTAATTGCATTTATTTTTACTTGTTGGCATTTTAGGGTTTTTTTTGTTTAGATTTCATATGTATTTGCTGGTTTTCTTCTCTTGAAATCAACGGATAAGTTTTATTTTAGTACAATCGAAGAAAACGAATGAATGAACGTATTTTTTCCTCTTTCAATTAAAATGAGAAATAGATTTTTTTTCAATTTCCTCTGTTTTCCAACTGTCATCTATTGTTCGATTGGATTTAGCAAAGTCAACAACTTCTATTCATAGAGCAGAAAAATAAAAGAACACTTTTACATCTCGTCGTTTTTCTTTTCAATCAAACAGAAAAAATAGTACAATAAAAAAACACACATCTAATGCTCTTGTTTGAAAACGTTTTCATTTTGCATTGATCATGCCAACGTCAAGTCAATCTCGAATACTTTCTGTTGTTGATCAACAATTACTTCACCAGCAGCCATCTCACAGCGGAGATGAGCCAAAACAATCAAGTCGAATATCGATTGTCGATGCTAAACGACGATCATCTACCGACGAGAAGAAATCTTCTCCATTACGAAGGAGAAGTTCATTGAAATTGAATGATGGTAAGACCAACCATCAGAGTGGAATTTAATTCTAAGAAATTTTTATTATTTTTAAAAGTACTAAAAGTCTATTCTTTCGGAAAAAGTATGCTAAATAGATATATATATATAGATGTTTGTCTATTGCGTCTTTGCTTTTTCCGTCTTGTTCTTTTCCTCTTGTATGTGGGTGTGTGTTCGTAGGGAAATTTCTTCAAGGTTCATCAAATTCACGAACATCTCAACGTAGTGATGTTCTTCGTTTACCTGTCATCAATATCAATGACAAAGCAGCCGTATCAACGAAATCTTCAGAAGCACTTCGTCGGTATTCGTTGAATTTAAACATACAAACTGAGACTGATTTTCGATTAAAACTCAATCCAACACCGATGAATCACGAGTCATCAGTATCAGACATCAATAATGATGACGAAGACGATGATTATGGCGATGATGGAGAAGGAAATCTGAATACTGAACGACGAGCAAGTTTGTTGAATGACAGTGCTCGACGTTTGTTGGTCTTAGGTACTATTCGACCATCGAAAACGTTTTACAAGGATCTACCGACAGCTGATGTCGAACATTTGATGGAATATTTTCAACGAATGCGACATGTCAACCGACGAATTACTTCCGAAGAAATCAATCAAGAATTAAAAGCGAAATCAATTGAATACAAACCGAAAATGTGTACGTAAAAATATTCGAATACGAAAAAGAACTCTTCTGAATTATTCTTATTTCTCTAGTTTATGATTCAACCACGGTGACTAAACGTCAAGTTAATCATTTGGAAAAACTGATTCAACCCTACGCCGAACAAATTCGAAATAAACAAGCCGAACTCGTCAAACTCGACAATCCAATTCGTTTCGTTATCAAAACCAAAGACAACGAAACACCATTGACAACATTTCCACGAGAGTACAACGATTGTCTGCTCACACTGGTGTCTCGAACGGATCCATTGAGAAAATCAGACCTCATCACTGAGCTTACATCCGACAAGCTTGTCGACGATGTCAAAGCAAATTCTCTTGATATCAGGTTGAAATCATTCTTCATGCGTACGTAATTGCAAATCATCGACTATTTTTAGTTATTTTCCCGGAGGGGTTAATTACGACGTACCTCGAGATGAAATCGACGACAAAGGACAAATGAAAATAGAAACCTATCAAAATTTAAAACAACGTTTGACTCATCAAAAAGTTCGTTTCTTTTCTGATCGACCTGACAAAAAGCCTCAAGCACTTATCGTAATTCTTCCAAAGAATCTCTCGCAAACAATTACTCACAAATGTTTACTCGATGCACTTGGTGATCATCTCAAAAGTTCGCTGACAGACGAAGATTTCGATATCGAACAAAAGATTGTCTCGATCGAATTCGTTCCGCTCACTTGTATTCTAGATTCCTATCAAATTGCCAATGAATTTATTGTTGATTGCGATTGTCAACAGACAAAACAAGAATTTCTCGATCAAACATTGAAAATTCAATTGAAAAAACAAACGATCTCAATCGAATTACATTCCTATGATGAACATATGCGAAAAGAATACGAACGATTTCTTAAATCAGAAAAGTACCGAGAATTAATCAAAAATCATGAACGTGCCGTCAAGCGAAATTGAGGCTAATGACATAATCCTTTTCGTCTTTTCTTCTTTCGCGGAATAAAAAAGAGACATGTCTAATTACGCTTTTATCCTTTGTTTATTATGTATCGTGAGTACTTTCTTTGCAACTTAATTAATTATCAATTTAAAAAAGAAAAGCAAAGGGTTGAACAAGTCTGCAGGTCTAATTTGCCTGCCAGTATTCATAAGCGCCATGTTTTCTAATAACGCTTTTGACGATTTTCTCATGTCCGGCGTACAAATGATGATCACGGTCAAGTCGAACCCATTTAACTTTCGCTGCGTCATCACCTTAAAAGCAAAAAAAAAAAGTTCATCAAACGTAGCGAATCGTTTCGACGAATTACCTGCTTCTAATTTCAAATCTTTTGTTAATTCACCTGTCTCGTCATGCATATTAACTGCTTGCGTTTCCATCCAAGCATTATCTAGGAAAAAAAACGAAATGCGAACTCTGTGAAGTTCGGAAAAGTCCTCCTACCGGTATTTCTCGGATCGTCCATGTAACCTTCATAAATCTATACGAGAGAGAAATCGATTCATGTAGAAACACGAAGACGAAACTTACGGGAACAGCGCTTTGAAAGAGTTTCTGGATTTTTTCTGCAGCCTCTGCGTTCGAATTCATTGCTTCTTCGATGAATTCTCGTTTGATAGTTGCCGAAATATGTTCACTAACAAAAATCCAAAGGCAAACTTCGATAAAAACGTTAAAATAAAATGAATTTTTTTACCCAGCATCGACCATACCGCCAGGTAAAGCTCGTTCGCCAGTGTCTCGTCGTTTGATTAAGATAATTTCTAGAACTTTTTTATCAGCATCCTTTGCCCAACGTGTGACCACGGGGTCACCGGCATGATTGGGTCCCCAACGGCCGAGTAATCCACGTCCAGACACTAAACAGAACAAAACCGGTCGTTTCCATTCGAGAAAAATTTTATTTTTCATACGTCCTGTTCGTCCTTGAGGATTCTTTGGTCGATTTGTTTCTTTATCAAGGTCATAATCGCCTGTTAAACTTGTTCGATCGGTTTTTCCATCAAGTGTATTAAAATTTTTAATTGTTTTCCTGTAACAAAACGAAATTTTTCTTTTGCTTCTCAATTTCTCCTTCATACGGATCGGGATTATCAGCCCAGACAGGTTGTTTCGATACTTCAAGTGCTGTATATTCCGTTGGATTGTAATCCGGCCATTCGACATTCCAAGGAACCTTTTCATCAGGAACGGGTAATCTCTAAATAAGACAATTCTTCGATTCGTTTCGAACAAATATTCGAATTTAACTTGAACATCGTTTGTTCCTGAGTAAGGTGATTTGCGAGCTTTTATATGAACATTTGACATTGTCGGTGAACGTGAAATGAGAACAACTCTCCAAAAAATCAGCAAAAGAACGAGTAAGCTGATCGATTTATATTTAAATAGTAATTGAAAAATACTTGTTTTTTCTTTTCTAGAAAAACAAAACTGATCAACTTATTTTTTTTCTGCGTTTTAGGGAAAAAAAGCGCTCGAGAAAAAGTAACAGAACAGTATTTACAGTTTTTTCTCTGTCCTGATTTAAATTCAATATGTGTGTGTGCGTGTCTTTGTTAGTTGTCATTGGTGTCGATCGAGTAAAATTCTCAACAATTGAGTCAATTACTCGTTTGAACAGCAAAAAAAGGAAGTAAACCTCAATTAAAACGAATGTCACAAATAAAAAAAAGATTAAATTACTTCATTATCAAGTAGCCGACTTTGAAAAAAGACAACAGAACGAAAGAATTTGAAATAGGATTTTGTTTTTAAGCGCTACACTCAATTTTGATGGTATTCTTTTCAATGGTTTGCCCACCTGTCCAATCGAATAATAAAAGACTAAATATAGATTGAGTAAAGAAACTACTGAGATTCAATTAGTTCATCTAAATCACAGAAAAAAAGAATTTAGAATACGAGGATATGAATGATGATTGATAAAACAATGAATCGTCGACAAGTAAAGAGAGAAGGTTGACCGAGGGGATTATATGTGACAGATAAATGTAAAAATAGCTTTTATTTTTATATTTAACGGGCTGCTGAGCATGATATTTGTCCTTTTCTTTCTTTTTAAATAATACACATTATCAATTATTTGACATAGATGTTCGCAAATATCTTATGAGTCATTATTTGAAAAATTTAATTTTTCATCTTATTTATTTACTTGTATCAAGATATATTTGATATCTTAATAAATCTCTGATTTCATTTCAAATCATCACCTACAAGAGAACGCTCATTGGTATATAAATCCTCCAATAAGATATCTCTTGGCTAACTACTTCTTTGAGTTTTCAGTCAGTCTTTATGAATTCAATGGATCGTCAACGAAATAAAACCGTTCTCATACTTGATCACAGCAGTTTCTTTGCTCGTCCATCCGGTGTAACATTCAATGTTAATATTCAAAATACCGATCAACATCATGAACCTAATCATGATATTCAATTAGGAATGAAATCACTTTGGACATGCGTAGTCGAATGTGTTTTAGAATATTGCCGAATCTTATTCGATATATTCGAAGATGATGCACTTGTACGACTATCAATCGACTAAATTCCTTTGATTCTATTTCTATTTTCAATTAGATAACACTGATTGTTACAGGTATTGATCAACGTGATCAATCATCCTGGTGGAATCGATATAAAAATCTATCACAAGTAAAAACCAAACTTTGACAATAAGAATTCACGCAATTTTCGAATTAGTGTATGGACTTTTTTGCTGGTATTCAGCCACCATCGAATGAACGTTCGAATGTCAATGTTGATGATCTTTTAAAACATTCGTTGAATGAAGCAATCACAGCTCTTTGTACCCGATCGAAAAAGCAAACGGTACCGAGCGATTTAGATTATACAAATAGTGGACATATAATCATCTTTTCGAATTTTGACACGTAAAATAGTTTTCATCTTTGTTTGAAAATTAATTTGAAATCTCTAGAAAACGCATCGAAACAATTGAAAAAGACGCTCGAACATTTCATGAATCTCACAATCATATGGCGCTCGAAATAACCGAGTAAACTCATTTGAAATCAATGGAATTTTGTGTTGAATTCGATTGATTTAGTTTTGTTCCATTAATAAAATGTGATTTAACATTAATTGATGTTCGTCCACTTGATCAAACAATTCCTACTCATATTCCTCAACTTAATTCCGTAAGATCTTCGTTGTTTCCTTTCGAATTTGCTTCAATCTTCATTCAGATCACATCGATTCTCCATCGAACACTTCACTATGCTCAAGCTGGCCAGATGTTATTCACTCGAATCCTACAAATCTTACTAAAACAACATCATCTAGCTTTAACTACAGTCACTGGTATTCCAATGAAAGTAAATTTCAGTTGAATTCATTACTCAAATCTTTGCTTTCGTGTAAAGGAAGATGTCGCTTCACGTTCAAGTTTAAATTATGATGTTGATATTGTTCATCCAGCTGAAGTTCATGACAGTCTACGTGAACGTGCACCGCTCAAATATTGGCGACAGATCAAAGACGATGTTGAAACCATCGTTCTCAAATGGAGTAATTTCTGTTATGACCCTGACAGTAAAAAGACGAATTTCCTTCAACAAAAATCGATTTTCGTTGTTGAATTTAGATTATTACGACACGTATTCAGCATTTCGATTCTCGCCATTGGATGTCAATAGTCGAGAATCCGCTTGTCTAACAAATTTCTTGCTCAGTGGCAAATGCGTTCTCTTAGAACTTGGCAATCTGCCATCGGAATGTACAGTTAATATCAACGAATATGGCGAAGAAAAGAATCTAAATACGTCGGAAACCGATGGAACATCGTCGAATAATAATCGTCTTTTTTCTCATATGATTATTTCGCATAATCAAGAACTCATGATTCATGCCATTGCATTCGGTTCGAATAATCCGATGAGTAAAATCGGACCATCTTATGTTGTCACGAATGAAAATGAAACTAATCTATCATTGAATGAACTCGAAGAGTACATGGAAGAGATTGATGATGAAAATTTGGAAAAAGATTTACGTGTTGATGTAAAAACTTGTTCGTTTCTCTTTCTCGAATTGATTTGTTTTTGAAGAGTTTTATTAATATTATTCGAACAACGACTTTGTATCCATCGGAAACGATTCCAAGTGGACGAATACCAATTGAAGATTGTAATGTTTCGTTTGATTTGTTATCTGTTGACAAGTGAATTCTGTTTAGCTCTTCGACTTCTCGAACGACACACACGGCGTTGTCCGTTACTTGCAAATGAAACGATATTTTTCAACATGCCACCGGTAAATCCGATTTTGAAACACAACAAAAAAAGAAACGAACAGTTAAAATCTGATTTAGCCTGTTAATATTCTTTTGACGTTAATTCTTCGAGAGAAACTCTCGATTGAGGATGTTGACAAATGTCTTAAAGCTTTGAAATTTCTCGATAACATGGAACGAACTGGTGAAAATCTGCCTGTTCCAGTTAATTTTCAGTATAATCCAAAAGCTATGACAGCTAAAACGAAAAAGTAGACGCATTTACTTTTCTTTTCAATAAATCAAACATAATCAATTCGAAATTAGAGATGAAGCCTATCGATTTCTTTGGCGAGAAATCGAATATTTTGTTCGTGGTTATAAGGAAACATCCGATGCCCATCGAAGTATCTATCAGAGTATTCTCGATCGAAGAAAAATCGATTTCGAAAGTGATTCATCGATTTATCCGAGGTATTCTCATTCGTTTTTTTTTCTTTTTCCAACACAAAACGCAAATTTTCATTTAGCAATAAAATTGAATTCGCTTTTCCAACTGACGAAACGACGTCGAACGGAATTTCGACATTAAAACGAGAGAAAAATCTTCAAGATCTGTCCGATAAATCTCAAGGCAGAGTTTGGAATGAATTCCTAGATATCAAACAAATTGTTTCAGGTTGAACAACAAAGCTTCTTTTTTTTTTCTAAAAAAAATCTTCGAAATATTTTAGCTAATTCACTCGTCGATCTATGGAATCGAAAACAACAAGAAAAACGAGCTCCGGAATTCGACGGTCGAGCTGAATGTCCACCTCCACGTATCATTCCTCTCTACGCTAATGTCACCAATAAACCTTTGCCAAATACGAGCGGTGGCAATCCTTCGACAGCAATTCCTAATGTCATTGAAAAAAATTGATCGATCGATTTTCTGTGTTCTGTTATTTGAAATAAATGTTCTTCATCAATCTTTTCTTTTCTTTTTCAAGATCAAAAAGTTTCTCATGTCGTCATTTGAACAGATTAATTTCTTTTTAAAACAAATTTCGACTTCGAATTCTTATTTTTCAATTCGATCGATCGTCGAAGAGAATATCAACGACGAAAAACTTGTTCGTCTTTGTCTGAGAAAACTACCTCAATGGTATCAGCAAACGCCCGAGCAAATCCAAGACATAAAAAAACACTTTCATGATATCATTCTGCGCACAACTATCGAACAAAAACAACTCATCGATTTATTACTCAATCAATTACGTGAAAAAACCGAAGACTATTTAATTTATCTGTTGAGCGATTTATACGAGAAAAATTACGAGAAATTATTCAATGAATTAGAAAAGAATAATGATAGTTCGTTTTTAATTCATCTACCAGACCGAATTAGTAATATTTGTCAAACAAAAATTCCGTCAGTTTTTCAAATTAAAACCTTCTGTTCACGATTGAGTCGGTACATTCAAGGACAATTCATTTCAAATCATTATCCAAAATTGAAATCACAAATCGATACAAACATCAGTTTTCTCTCGCAAATCATTCACAAAGCTGCTAAATTAGGTAAAAAACTATTTGTCTTATGTCGATTCGCCATCGAATTCTTATCTCTAGGCTACACGGAATATCTTTGGCGGCCAATTTATAAAAATTTATTTCTTAAAAAATGCCCCATCGATCCAATTTGGTTACGTTTAGCTCAATACATTCTCTTCGAACCAATCGATCAGATTCTTTTCTACACAATTGAGCACAGCAATGCATCGACTTTGGATTTATTTCTGAGTGATCGAATTCTCCATTCATCAAATTTAGAAACCTATCTAACAGACACATTGTTATTTCGTAAACAATTGCCAATCAAAGTCGTTCGAACGCTATTAATCTATTTGACAAAATCTTCAAATCGAAAGGAAAAATATTTGTCAAAAATATTCGTTCGATTTTTAAAAATCTGGTCCGATGAAAGTTTCATTCGGTTCTCATCGAGTGATCAACATTTCTACATTTGTCAGTGTCTTTGTTTGAGTCTTTCACTTCATGAATTTATTCGATTTTCCGATCATCAAGATGAAATTCTCATGAATATTCTCCACGGCATTCGTCGACATTTAGAATCGACTGTCGATTACATTCGTTTCCGTGGACAATATCTCGGCGAATTATTCGTCGAACGAATCGAACTCTTTTCCAATTCGAATCAATTACAATTCCAAACTTACGATAAAAATCATTCGGACATACAATTACTACGAAATCTAGCGGAAATCAATTCACAATTAACCGATCGGGATCTGTCTGATGATGATGAGGTATCCGTACCGATTGCTACGCCAATATCACTTCCGGTAAAAGATATCTCGTCTTCCAACACGATCGTTCTTCGTGAAGCAGCTGCAGACGACGAAGACGACGATGCTGATAGTGAATTCGAGAGTTATGATTGTTCTCATGATACAGCCAAGTCCGATGTAACGAAGCCAAGTTATATTCGAGCATGTCTCGCTGATTTAATTGCAACAGACAATGTTCAACAACTAGAAGCTGCTCTTCAAATGTTACCAACGTTAATCGAAATGTACAAAATCGAAAGCGAAGAAGTTGCTTTAGAATTAACTCGAATTCTTTTGAATTACAATAGTTCATTTAATATTGAGAATTTCGATCGATTGCAATTGAATGGTTTAGTTTGTCTTTGTCGAAACTATCCGATTTCAGTTAGTGATTATCTGTGTAAACAATTTTACGAGAGAAATTATACGATTGGTCAACGAAGTTTAATTCTGAAAACGATTCAAGACGCAGCACAGAAATTAGCAGATATCGAACAGATAAACACGAAGATTCAAGAACAGCTCCTATCTTCAGATGAAAATGATGATGATGACAACAACGAAACAACCGTCGACTCCTGGCAAACAATTGTAAATAAACGATTGAAATTGAAAACTCGAAGGAAATTCTCACAACCGAAAAAAATCTTCGCCAAAGAGAATCATTTCGGTAATATCGTTGGGTATTTTTTCTTTCCATTGATTTCATCGATCGATCGATCAGCTGCACATTTGTCACTTGTAAATGGTGATCAGGATTATTTATTATTATGTGAATTAGTAGCATGTCTAGGACGATTATGTATTCACGCACAAAATACGTCGACGCTAAGAAAAATGCTTAAAGAATATTTACAAGTTTTGAAATCTCTTCAGAATCATGTTGATGCGGGCGTTCGACATGCGATCGTTTATGCCTACGCATGTTGTCTCGTATCGATCGGCAATCAATTCATCGACGAAGATTTACAAACGGAGTTCATCGAATTAAAACAATGGCTTGATGAAATCATTGACAAAGATTCCAATGTCGAAGTTCAAAAATTAGGCAAATCAGTTCGACGAATTCTCCTCAAAACTCTTCACGATACCGCAGATCAATAAAATTGTGCACATTTCTTTTGTTTTCTCAAATAAAAAAAAACGAGCAGCCACCGTTGGGTAATCAGCATGAGCTCATATCTTCTCATTTCCGCCTGAAATCATGGTTTCGCCTTGAAAATCAAACAGAAAATACCGGATTTGTGTCATGCTAAGGACTATTTAATTGTTTGATCTGAAGATTTGATGTAATCGTTTATTTTAATTAGATACATCTTATCTTTTGTTCTTCGACGAGAAAAAGAAAGAAATCGATTGTTATTTCTGCTTGAGATGAACAAGTGATTTGTTCGATTCAAGGTTTGATTTGTTTGACAAGATAGACAATAGGATCGGGTACTTGAGTTAATTCGACGGTCTTCAATCATCAAAGAAACGAGAGAAAAATAGAGCGAGAGAGAGAGAGAGAGAGAGAAAAGAGAAAGGAAAATTCGACTGAGCCGCATTTATTTTTGATTCAGCCATCATGTAAGTTCTTTGATAATCATATGCGAATAATACGACTTGTTTCTTGTTCTTATTTTGACATACGCATTAATTTATTTCATAACGGATGTATTAATTTTGAAATCGACGAGTTTGTTATTAGGATTTCAATTGAAAAATTAGTAGGCTGATGAAGAGAAAGTGGGAGTAATTGAAAGGAGAGTACACTAGTGAATTCAACTCTCTATTTGTAATTTATACCGATACAGATCTTAAATCATGAAAATCAGCTTGTTATTAAAGTCATTAAGAGAAAATCGTATAAATACCGAGTTGTCGAGCTTGACTATTCGTTGATTTGACGTATCATTCTATTTTTCTTTAGCAATTGTTCTACAATTCCAAAGCAATCGTTAACCAACATGCTTAAAATACAAATTCTTATTTTCTTTATCTGCACGCAAGTTTTTTTCATCCATTGTTATACAATAAATCATTTTCCAGTAAATATTAAAAAATCAAAACGAAAAAAAAAAGAATTCGTTGGAAATCTTTTTTAGAGACCCTATTTGCCGGAATATGACAGCGAATCGAATGATGATTTATTGAAAGTTTTACATACGGAATCGTTATTAAACGAAATCAATCCATCAAGCGTCGCACTCTTCGATCAAGCCGATGGTCATCCGCGAGGTTTACAAAAACGAGGCCGACGTTCGTTGAAAATTTGCTTTCGAAATAAAATTCATTTTTCTATTGTAGAATGTCTTTGGAAAGTCTGTAGTTGGGCACTTGATAAACGTTCGGCACGTTCATTAAATCCATCAGCTGATACATTAGCCAAACTGTTGTATTAGAGAAAAATATGCATACATTTGTTTCGTTTTGTTTTTCTCTCTCGCTCTCGATCTTTAACCAAACGTTTATTTAATCGAATGTAAAGTCAAATAAATTCATCATCGAACATCATCAACAGATTTTAGAATTTTCGGTGAAATATCTAATCACATAAATATGTTTTTATTTACACGAGTTAATCAAGAAAAAGAACAGTCAACGTTTTCGTTTTGTTGAATATTTGGATTTTTTCTTTGAAAATCTGTTTTCTAATCGATCGAATTTCTTTCGTTGATCGTCGATTAATCGATGAAATTCTTGTTCAATTACCAATCGATCCTGACGAAATTTATTTTCATATTCAATTCGAATTTGAGTCAATTGATTTTCCAAGAGATCGTGTCTTGTGAATAACTCGAGTTTTGTATCGATTATTCTCGTTGGCTGAGTTCTACGTAGAAAACGGGAGGTTTTCTTTTGTCAATTCAATGAGAAAGTTTTACTGAATTTCAGGTTGTTGACTTTCGTTTTTAACTGTCCGACGTAATGGCGATTTACTTATGCGAAGATCGGTTCCGTTTAACGATAAAATCGATGTGCGAAGAAGTTGGTCAGCGAATTGTTGATTTTCGAATTCGATCATTGCCGATTTCGAGTCGATTTCATACGAAAGAATTGTTGTTTGTTGTTCGAAATAATTTCTAAATAAAGCAAATAGAAAATATTTTCCTTTCGTTGTTTTTACTACAAAAGATCAGTTTTTGTCATTTGTTCGTTGAGACCATGAATGAAGACTTTCGTTGAATTCTTAGTTTTTATCTTTCGAAATTCGTCATTTGTAAATTCGATGAGAAGATATTTATTTTCAATAACTTTTGAAATTAAATTTTGATCGATCGATTTATAAGAATCGATAATTGAGTTCAATTGATCACGATCATCAATTGGTCCAATGTAAATCTTTTGATCAAAATTTAAACTTTCAGGTAAATCTTTATAAAGTTTAACTTCGAGCACAACCGAATCGATTCGATGACTTGAGACTTGTAAAAACAAATTCATTTCATCGATATTTTCGAATTCAACAAGGCGAGAATCTTGAATTTGATATAAACGAATTCGTCCATATCGAGAACAGTATTTGACTAAAATCTCATCATCAATTGTCGATGTATTTCGAATATAAACGCAAAGAGAACAATCTTGAATCATTTAGAATAACTGCGATTATGATACGTTGAACTTATCGATATTTTATTCGAAAGAAAAGACTAGAGGTCGCACAAAAATATAGAAAAAACAAAATAGATTTCGATGATACCGATCCGTTGTTTGTTATTTGACAATAGTTTTCACATTGTCGATCGATATCAAACCAACGTTTTCGACAGAATTGATAAATTCCTGTGATATTATTTAATTCATAATTTGCCCATCGATTTGGCGATGAACAACGAGCCAATGTCGATAAATCAATTGGCAAACGTTTCAAATCTCCATTTTCATATGACAATTCTAAATATTTCCGAAGTTGATGTTGATTTATCCAACGATTCAAATGAAAATCATTGTCGAACCAATCCAATCGAGATAATAAACGATATAAATCACCATATCGTAGATAGAACAGATCACAGTTACAATCTAACGGGTTATTCATAAGATAGAGACGACGTAATGATGGTAGTTGATGAAATGTGCAAAGATCTAATGTTTGAATCGATGTTTGAACAAGATCGATTTCAAATATCGATTGAAGAGAACAGAATGTTTGTTTTAAATCTGATTTGAATGGAAAATTATTTCGACGTAATTTAATTGTACGTAATTGCTGATTCGAAACGAAGAAAAACGGTTCAAGAGAATTCAATTCTACGTTTTCGAAATCTAAATATTCAAGATCGACCAACGGACGAAAGACTTGTTTCGAGAGAGGAAAATATCGGCCCAATGGATTGTTATTGAAAAGAAGAACTTTGAGATGAGTGAGTCGATTGAATGACTGAGGATGAACATCGATGATTTGATTGTCGGACAGATCGAGTAGAGTTAAATTTCGACAGAATCGAAAATTGTCCGATGAAAGAGACATGAGATGATTTTTATGCAAGATCAATGTTTCGAGTTGATCGAGACCTTTGAACTGATCGGCTGAGAGACTGGTTAACCGATTCGAACTCAAATCGAGAACGCGTAGTCGAGGAAGATTAATGAGAAAGAAATTCGAATTGAATTGATTATTTCGCAGATTGAGATTGACTAATGTCGATGAAATCGGTTGAAATACGTCGTTGGGCAGAGACGAGAGAGAATTCAATGACAAAACAAGAGTTTTTATTGGATATAGACAATTTTGAAATGTATCTGCATCGAGCGTTTCAATGCCGAGATGTTCTAAATCGATTGTTTCGTCAATCGATGATGCGAATGAATCGAAAATTTCCGATGTTAAATGCGGAATTTTCAATGAAGATTTCTTGATTAACTTGCAACTTGTTTGACAAACAATCAGAATCAAGAACAAAACCGCACAAATCGATCGCATCTGTTCGCTAGCAGATAAAAAAAAAAAGGCAAATGTCGATACACATTCCTCTCTCTTTATTGTTATCATTCAATCAGACAGAAATTCACTCCGCTCAAATGACGTGTTGACATCTCGTAAGTCATCAGCATTCTTCAATTAGAACTATCAATCTTCATTAGATTTCAATTTGTTTATCTATTGTTTTGTTTTTATTTTTCTATAACAAAAAAAATCACATGGATGGTTTTTTTTCTTTCTTTGTTTTCTGCTTAAACGAAGTGATTGGCTTTCGATGCACTTAGATCGACTAAACGCCAAGCAGCTAACGGATCAAGAATCGTCGGATCACGACCAAGTGCAAAGATATAATTGATTCGATTGATTTGTTCCTTCAAACGAGAAAATCTCATTCTCCAACTAAAGCATTTTCAATGTTCAACTTACAGGATCGCCTTCGACGAGTTTTCCTTTCGCATCGGCAATGTAAGCTATCTGTTGAGCTTGAAAATTGACGACAAGAACCGGTCCCATTTCCATAATTTTCGCGGCAACAAGCTAAAGATTCTTTTCGTGAACTAAGATCTTCAAATGAATTCTCTTTACTTCGACATCGCCGACATCGATGATCTTCAAATGATATTTATAATTCAGTGCTTTCGATGTTGTAATTGGATGAATAAGTACGTTATAAACCTTGAAGGAAAAAAAACCGAATAACAAAAACCAAAGATTTTCGTTCACATACGGCTTCCGTACACCAGTCTCTCAAAATTTCCAATTCATCTCTCGCTAAAGACTAAAAAAACCAAATATATAGTTTTTCTTCGAAATTTATCAATTTACTTCGAAGATATTCGGAATAACATCATATTGAACTAGACGTAGAAATCGTGTAACATCAAAATTTGGATCAACTCGACAGATTTCCGTAAGAGCTTCGCTCATTTCCGATTGACTAAATATCGATGCTAAAGAAAAAAACGTTCGATATCAATCGATTTTCATCGACAAAAGTCTCTTTACAAAATGCTCCTGATATTTTATCCGTAAATGTACGTGCAACACGCACGGCTAGATGATCACTTTCATCGTACTTCGATTTCAGATCGAACAATTCTACGAAACAAAACGAAAATCAACAGATTTTGTCATTTTTTCTTCGACCGACTGTTTAGATAAGTGCTGTTATCTTTGAAATTCTGCCAACTTTGATACCATTGAGAATCTTTATGAACGGCAATTGTTTGCGTTTCACTAAATTCATCATCAAATAATCTCGCATGATTTTGATAGTAAAAACCTACGTATCAGCAGTAAAAACTTTCTCTTTTTGAAGTGTTTCAGTGTCGGATCGTTTCCGTAGAACAGTCGGAGGACGATAACCTAACTGTCTCGACAATTTTGTTGCATCGCTAACTTCGTCTTTGATCGTGCTTAAACGCTAAACAAAAAAAAAACATCGAAATCAAACAAAGAATTTCGACTTGTTTTCAGCATACTTCGGAAACTTTCTTAAACGCCGCTGTATCAGTAATATGACTGGTGGTTTCCGAGAGTTTTTCAGCAGCTTTTTGTGCTTGTTTACCGAATTCACTGCCGAGATCAGACGCTTTTTTCAGCACATCACTCTGAAAGATAAAATCTTAATACGTTGAAATCAAATCGATTTGAATGTCGTTCTACTTCTTTAACTTTGTCACCAAATTCTCCGATTTTTTCTCGGAAAACTTGAGAACTTTTCATTGTTTCACGTTCTAAACTTTTCTAAAAGTCATACGAACAATAATGACGTGTATTTATTGATTTTCTTCTTACATATTTATCTCTTGCTTCTTTCAGCGCATCACTATCTTCTAATTTCTTGGCTTGATCACGAAATTTTTTAATATTATCCTAAAAAAACGAAATTCAATCGAAATCTTTTGATGTTTTGTTTTCATACTTTAATATCTTTATTTTTATTGAATTCTTCTTTGATATTATCCATCAATGAACCAAAAAACCCTTTTGGTTGCGAAGCATTTCCTCGTTTCTGCAAAATTGACATAGCAAAACTTATTTCAAACAAAGATTACGTTTCGATTTTACTGAGAGAAACAATGGATCATGATAAATGAAAACTTTCGGTCGAAGTAAAGTTTGCTGAGATTGATTTGAATTCTGATTGAATGTTGATGTTTGTTGAATTGAATAACTTCGATAGATCGGCGATGCTGAACGAACATTATTGATCGTTGAAGCTTTCGATGAAAGTGTCTGAAAACAAAACGAAAATCCTATTCGAAGAATGTATTTCAATTTCAATTTACAATTAAATTCGGTACACATTTCGACGCAGTCGTAAGAACTTTAGCCATTGATTGAATGGAAATCTAAAATGAGAAGATAGTCTCGAGACAAGTTCGATTTCATCAGCTTTTCTAGGTCGAATGACTCATTAAAGATCGATGTTTGAGAAAATTTATTCGAATCAGAATCTAGTTTCTTCGTAATATATAAGAGCTTTTTATGGGTGGATTATGTAACCAATGAGAAGTGTTCGTTTTTCGAACCAATGGCATTTCTTCGATAGAAACTTCTTATTTTCTCTTTTTCTTTTAAAATATATTTGATTTGATTTAGCTCGAATTGATCAAAGAGATTTTATTTCTCCCGAGAAAAAAAAAGAAATACAACGAATAATAAATTGAACAGATCATATTTTTGCCCATTTTTTTCTTTGAAATTCATTCTCCGAAGAATAGATTTATATACAGAAGAGAGTTGATTTAACTTCGTAGATCGATAATTTGACATTGCAAACCAGGATCATAAGATGTATGAGATGAAACCACGTACAATGCAGGATTATTGACATGTTCATGAAATCCAGACTTTTTACATGTGGATATAACAGAAATACCCGTGTCCGGCGTGAGAGAAAATATAGCCGTACTAAAAATAATTTCAATTTGTCAACAAACGAGAATTCTTTTTCTTTTTACTCGTTAAATTTTGGACTGATAACAATTGCAATAGCTTCTTGCATTAACATTTGATAGGGTAGATGCGTATGAAGATCAACACTGGACAAAAATGCTGTTTGAGTTGGATGTGTCTATATAAGACAGAAAATACGTAAAACGTTGATAAATAATTGTGAAATACGTACATGAATCCATCCGAGTGTGATTAAATTATGAGTTGAAATGAATTCCACGACTTCTTCTTCTTTTTCCGTATCACAAGAATCTATTTTTGAATTCAACGAGATTGTCTTCGAGAGAAGAAAAAAAATCGATGTGATTCTTTCTACCTGGTCCACCGTTTTGTTTGGGAACGATGATATGTGTTATTGCATATTGATTATTGTCTTTCTATTTGATTTTAAAACAAAAAGAAATCCTCAGATTTATCTTCGAACAAACGATTTACTCGATAACCAGCGAGAATACCGCAAGTTTCGATGCTTTGCGCTAAACAAAATAAATGATTCACAAAGTTTCTTCTTTAAATTCGACAAAAACCTGTATTTCGTTGTGCAGTTTGAAGGAATTTCGACGTAATATCACTGGGAACGGCAATCCGACGGAATGAACCCATGCCAGTATTGATCGTTGCTAATAAATCGATTGAAATGCGACGAAGTGTTTTCTTTTCTCAAGAGATTTACCTGTCGGTTTTTGCGATCGATCATAAGTCGGTCTGAAAAATGGAAATCATTAAACATGTTCAATGAAAAATAGAAATTCACTTGGCAGGTTCAGCAGACACTCGAGCAGAAGCAATCGTTGGCGATTGAACGAATTGTGCTTTGAGTTGTTCGAAAGCAGCTTCATTTTCCTGTCGAATACTAAAGCAAATTTCGATTATTGTTTTAGTATAAAATGATTTCTACTTCTTTGAATCTTGATTTACAGCAATTGCATCAGAGATTTTTAGATTATCTTCAACTTGTGCTGCTTTCTAATTCAAAAAAAAACAGAATCAATTCGTTTGGTAAAATCAGTCAAATGACTTGTTTTTCTTCGAATTCACGCGCATATTTTTCGATTAATTTCACTTTTAATTCTTCAGCTCTTGGCAAAGCTTTGCTTCGCATAATCTAATCACACAATTAACTTGAAATTAATCAAAACGAACATTATTGTCTTTTACTTCTTTGACACGTTCTCGTTCGTTAACCGAAACATTTGCGAAATCCGGATGAAATTTTTTCAATTCTTCAACAAATAATCTTCAACACAAAACAATCAATTTTCATCAACAAAACAATATTTATGTTTTCTTTTTACGTTATATATCTCGAATAGAGAATAAAACTTTGTTCATATTGATTCGTTCGATAGTAATGTTCGGCTTCATCAATAAGATTATTCGATGTTTTATAGTAAAAACTAATCGGTGTCGACGAACGTATCGGTATTCGACATTGATTTTCAAGTAATGAATGAACTTTATCTCGAGCTAGTTTATTGGCATCATCGGATAAAGTCATCATTGATCTGTAAAACAACAACAAAAACAGAAAAGATTTAGTTTTTATGTCGATTAAAACGTTACAAAGAAAAAAAAGAACGTCGTCGCAATCGATTTTAGTCTGACGAATTGCGACGTAGTCATTGATTCTTCGCGATAGATGTCAATAGAAAATCAACATGTATGCAAAGAAAAGAACAAACGATTTCTTATTTTGCTATTGGTTTTTTGATTTGTTACGGTTTTTACATCATGATCATCTGATTTCTTATCCAAATGAGTCAGTTAACCTTTTTGCTCGCTTGTCGAACATCTCGAATCCAGAACTATATGTCTGACGTCAATTGTCACATGTTTTTGTCGAAAACAGACATTTTCTTTCTTGTTGTTTATCATTTAGATAAATAATCATAACGTGGAAAGTTTTTTCCTTCTCTTGTTTGCTTTGATTTATATGAGATATGAATTTTGCCGCAGGTATCGAAGCACATTCGACTATGGATTCACCGTCAACGCGGCCACGTCAGCGACGAACAACAACAACAACAAATCAAAACGAAAGACCAAATGAAAGAAGTTCGCAAAAAGCTCAAAAGCAAAAATTAAAAAATGAAATCGAAAAAATCGTCCTATGGAGACAACCATTGAATACGATTCAATTTGCCATCGCTGAAATCTTCTATTTAATTCATCATAATTTAAAATATTTGATAACCTATCGAAAAACATTGATTTCATCAATTCTTGTCCTATGTCTTTCAATATTTGTTTACAAAACCGAAGGCTCACATCAGCAAAGTATTCAAACAATCGAACATTTAATTCTATGGATTTTATATTGGCTCGGTCTTGGCATTGCCTCATCAATCGGTCTCGGAACTGGTCTACATACGTTCCTCTTATATTTGGGTCCATTTATTGCTCAAGTGACCTTGGCAGCTTATGAATGTGGATCGATTAAATTTCCTCGTCCACCGTATCCAAACGAAATCATTTGTCCAGCATCGTCATTGTCCAATGATTCACTGACGACCAATCTTCTCAATCCAACTGCTCCGATATCATTTTGGAATATTCTTTGGAAAGTTAAATTAGAAGCTTTCTTCTGGGGTTTAGGCACTGCCTTCGGTGAATTGCCACCGTATTTTATGGCGCGTGCAGCACGTCTCGGCACAAGCGACGATGATGAAGAAGACGAAGAACTCGTCGAATTCGAGCAATTGCTAATCAATGCTCAAGTACATCAATCACGAAATTTATCATTTTTCGAACGTTTACGTTATCTTGTCTATTGTTTAATTCAACGTGTTGGTTTCTTTGGCATTTTACTTTGCGCAAGTATACCAAATCCTCTATTCGATCTAGCCGGTATCACATGCGGCTATTTTCTTATATCATTTTGGCGTTTTTTCTTTGCAACAATCATTGGCAAAGCGTTAATTAAAATGAGTATTCAAACAATATTCATTATTTTCTTATTTAGTGAACATCACGTCGAACGAATCATTCGTTTGATCAAATACGTACCGCATTACGGTCAATTATTGCAAACGCCATTCAAAGATTGGTTAAAAGAACAAAAAGGTAAAATGCATCGAAAACTCGGCGATAATAGTTCGATTCATGTGGCGAATGTTTCGTTATTATCGAAGATATTCAATTATTTTGTTGCGGCGATGATCGGATATTTTATTATCTCGATTATAAACTCATTGGCACAACGCTATTATAAGCGAACACGTACCACGGAATGTAAATGAACAATCAGAAGCATAACTGTGAAAATCGATCATCATTGTCCTTTGTTTTTAACAACGATTCGTATATATTTTTTGTTTTGTTTTTCTTTTGCAAAATGTTTACTTTTTCATCAGGGATGCGAAGAGTTAAGGAATTACTTTATACATATATATTAACAAAAAAAACAGAATAAATTAATTGAAAGAATTCACTCGTCAGAATTGTCCGAAAATGTTGTACAACTATTTCATAACTGCACGCCCGCAAAAGTTCTTGTACGTTCGCGCTGGATTTGCCCTTGAATTGATGTGGGTGTTAAATAGTTGCACGGAGTTTGTGGCTAATCTAACTGTAAAAAAGGAAAGAAAGTACAATTGAAGTAGTCTACATCATGAAAATCATCGTGAATAATTTGAGATGAAAAGAAAAACATGATTTTAACTTATATCTGGCAAAAATTTTATTATTTTTTAATATCAAGAGATTTGAAAAGAATAACAAAACAAAAGAATTTCAGTTTAGATTGTCATTAATTGTTCAATGAATTTTATTCTTCCTCTATTCATGACAATATCGTGTCAATTCAGAAATATTACAGAAATTTTCACAACAGGATTCTGTTATAACACGTTTTCGTCGATCGCTCAAATCGTCGAAATAATCCAACGGTTGATCGCGTTTAAAATTCATAACTAAATTCGTGTCTTTATGTTTTTCGACGACTCGACAAACGACACTTAGCATTAAAATTAAATTCGGACCACAGGCATGATAAACACGTTCTAACATACAATCATCGACTCGAAAAGTTTTTCGACGAATTTTAATAACACTGCCTTCACCTAACATTTGATCTTCATATTCAACAAGACATTTATCTTCTTGGATACGTTGTGTATAAATTATGCCGGCTGTTCGAATGTGATGAACAGATCCATCGACGGGCTGAGACAGTTTGTGACTATTTCGTGCAATCCTTTCGATCAGATTCGAATTATTTGTTGGCATACTTGCAACACCGGTAAACGACATAAGCAAACAGAAATAAAGATTGAATTGCATGGTTGTATTGGTATCGATTGACAGAAAGAGAAGCTTTGTTTTTGATAGTTTGAATTGTTTGTATGGAAAAACTAACTCTTTATGGAGATATATATATATGTACGCTGTCTACAGAAGGAAACAAGAAAAAACGAGAGACAGAACGAGAAAAAAGTATGATAATTTCTTTTTTTTAAAAATTTGTCAGTAGTGCAGCGCGAAGGCGAAGACGGTAGGTTTTCTCGCTGTCCTTTTAAATAATTTCACGATTATTAATATCTAATTTCCATTTGTACTTTGACTGATATTGTGGTTCGATATTCTATGTTTTGAGAAATGATTTCTGTATGTTCATGAATAGTTTCTCATTCAAGTGAAAATAGCAAAAGAATAAGCAATTAACCGGCAAACATGTTATTCGAAAGTCAAATCGTATGATCATTCTTTGTGACCGGACGTCAAATTATGACATTTTGTGCTTTGAGAAGATAATCAAAGAAATTTAAAAACTATATTTATCGAGAAGAACCCTCAAGTTTGACGTACGTAATGATTAAATCGAACAGGAGATTGACTTTCCTTTCGACTTCTTTATTTAGATGATACGTATTCGTTGAACTTTGTTTTCTCATATGACACCACGTGATATCCATAGAGTTTTTCAATGTAATCTATGACTTAATACGAACTTTTAAATTAACTGTAATCGATATTTACTTATTTCAGTGATCTTTTCTGAAAATGATTATGACATTTTTTTGTTATAAAAACTCATAATGAAGTAGTTTATGTCTATTATTTTCAATGATATGACCTCACATCGTAATCAAATAATTAAATATTAAATAAACTAGCATCTGCTTTCTTTAACTGAGTACAAAGCAAATATTTTCGTGGGATTTAATATTAGTTTTGCATAATTTTAACGTTAGAACAAATCTAAACGTTGACAAGACATATTGAAAATTATAATGCGTAACAGCAAAGACAATAATTGATCGATTTAAAAGCTTTTTTGTGCATTTATGTTAATAGAAAAGAAAAATCTTTCGCGCGATAATATCATTTTTTTTCTCTAGTTCATAAATTAATTAATATTTTGAACAAAATATACAAAGCTCAGTTTGGTGTTTTGTAAAAAACATAAAGGTTCTGGCAAACTTTACGCTCAGGTGTTATATAAACGGATTTGGGACAAGAAATGCTGATCGGTTTTATTTGTTCTTGTTAAATGAATTATATAAAAGACCCTTTGACGTCAATACTGTTATTAATTTCCGTGATGTAACATATGAGGAAAGAGGTTCAACTGGCAATTTTCAGTTTTGACACAGTAATGTATTTTTGAGTAAATTATGTTTGTGTTGATTTCGAGAAACTGAAATTTCATGATAAAACAAAACTTGTTCGATCTTAATCCGACATCATTTTTAATAATCGTTTCGAGTTTTACTCAATAGAGGTCAAACTGACGTCTATGGTTATTTTATTAAATTTTCTTGACGTAAGTTGACAAATTGCCAGATGTTATAATTATACCAATGATAAAAGTACAAGATGTAACTAACATTCTGCCTGAAAACATATCCGTTTCATTAGTTTAGATCATTATATCACTGGATTTTAATATAAAACAAGTTACTTTTGTCTTATTTCTTGGGATAAATTATAATAAAGGTCTTTTCGTACTCAATATTTATTATCAGGAAAGAACTTGAATACTTTTTTATTATCTACTAAAATAAAATAGAGAAAATAGACATTTTATTAATTTGCTTAATAAAATAGAGTGCGCGGGGTACCAATACACTCAAATGAGAAAATTTTTTGATTCAGAATATCACACAAATAAATAGAAACTATTTTCTTGGATTCAATATGTCTAATCTAATGAAAAGCAAAACACAATTTGCATTTCATTTTGCTAACATATCTACTCATTAGCACGGATTTTCAAGTATCATTTAAAAAAACTACTTCCTATCCCAATAGACTTCAAATAAATGAGTAAAAAAACATTTTTTTGTACAAAACATATAGGAAAAATCAAATACAGAGTCAGGAGCAAGGAATGACTTTCTCACTGTCTTATCATTATTTATGAAATCAGTTCATACAAAAATATCATAACACAACAAATTACACTCTGTTAAATTGCTCGTATGACTTTTGATTAGAAAAAAAAATAATATTTTATTTAGTCGAATAAATACAACAAAATTCTAGGGCTATACAAAAAAAAAACTCGCAGTAATAATAATAAAATCTATTGGTTTCTGTTAATTCATCGATCGAATATGAATACATACATGTATCAATGCACATCTACTCGAACTGAATATACGTAACCCAGATGAAACTCATTCATCCGAAGGATTGTCGAACGGTTGAGTAAAAAAAATTGCGCGAGACGAAAGAAGAAAAAGTAAAAAAATACTTCGACTCCGTTGTACATCGATAAATTCTTTTAGTTTCTTCGTTTTTTTACAATATCCACCACCATCCCGGCTTATTTAATACAACATTTTTTTTCGACGCTCGATAAGTAATATATATATATGTGTGTACACATGCACAGAAAAAGAAAGAAAGGAGGACTAACATTATATAAAACTCACTTGTGTGCATATGAACTTAATCCCTAGTCGTTGATTATACTATTTCGTATCGGCGGTCTTTTTTTTTCGTTTTGAATTTATTCTGTTGAAATCGATCGAGCATAAAACTTTTTTTTTTTGCTTCGATAGAGAAATCTAGAATATGATTATAATTCTTCTCATTCAATCATCCATTCACATTCTTCGATCGTTCTTTCTTCGTATGTAGATATGTAAATCATCGAGATATTGATACACAACTCTTCAAGTAACAGTTTTCTTTCTTTTCAAACGACAAAACAATCGAGAAACCTGTAGCCATATTTAGGCGAAAACCATCTGTGCGTCGATCTTTTCTATGTTGAAATCTCCTTTTTCTTCTTTCAAAGGCATACACACACAGCAAGACGAGTACTTCCTTCTTTCGTTTTTTTTTCTCTCTTCCTTTTTAATTAATATATTTATTCGTTCACCTCGAAATGATCTTGTCATCGACATATATTCTTTCACACCTTGGTGATTTCTGTAAATGATTTGAAGAATTGATTGATAATTTGAAGATCACGAATATGTGTATACATACATACGTATATATATATGAATATAACATTATTGGCCTTGGTCTTTTGCCTTCGATCTCCTTTTTTTCGATTTTTAGTGCGTGCATACAAGCGCATCATATGTGTGCGAGACGCGCGCATCCTTTCTTCTTCCCTGTTCTATAATCACAGTAATATTACATCTCTATATGAGTGTGTGTGTGTGTGTGTGTCGAAAAGAAGAACGAAAAGATGCAAAGAAATTGAGTATCGAATGTATACAATAAAGAAGAAGAAAGAAAGAATGTTGCGTTTACGTCGTTTTTCTTGTTATAGGATACGAAGATGTAAAAAGGCAAAAATGAATCTCTCTTTTTTCTTTCTTTTTTCTTTATCTATACGTGATTGTAGTTTTAGATCGTTTGTCTACTATTGTTGTTATTGGTGGTGAAAATCTTCTTTCTCTCTCCCTCTCTCTTGATGATTGTCCCATGATCATTATCATTGATCAGGTAAGAAAAAAGGAAATGGAAGAAAAACAAAAAACGAAATTGATTCGAGTCGAGTTAATTTTTGTCTCTCGTTACGCTCGATCGTTGGAAGACGAATTCGTTTTCTCTCGCGTTCGTTTTTTTGATCACTATGATTTATCATTTTTCGCATACAGTCTTTCTCTCCATCGTTCTTATGCGTTACACCTGTAAATCAAGCAAAACGATGTTGTTATTGTTGTTGTTGTGTTGGGAGAGAAAGAGAAAAAAAAAGACGGGAGTCGAAATATCTATCTGATGATGATCAATCAAACCTGACATGTGCACATATAGATGATTTTTCGCTCTCCGTGTGTGTCTCTTTTGATTTTGATTTTTGTCTTTACCATTGATTTCGGAATTATATTCGAGTTGTTTTTTTTTCTTCTAAAGCACCGGTGATGTGTGACGATGCTTCAACAGCGTACATTTGCATCTATTGTCCGTTTAATTCGGATAATCTTCAAGCATTAGAAAAACATCTTGCCAGTGCACATGAACATGGCTGTCAGGATCAACTAGACTCACCGAATAGGAATGCCAAGGCGACGAAACGCGAAGCGCCTGATGATGAAAAAGTAAATCCAAAGAAGAAAAATTTCCGTCCTAAATTTTTGAATCTTTAGTCTCAATCGTCATTCGACGGTGCAGAAGGTAAATTCATTGAAAATAAATCGAAATTTGCAATGAACTCGAGTGTTTAGGTGTTAAACGAGTTAAACGAATATTATCAACATCTCCTCGAGCAACAAATTTCTATACGAATAGTAGTGATGAAAATTCCGATATGGAAGACGACGAACGAGATTCATCGAGTTTTATTCAACATGAAAATCTAACCAAACCAGTCGAATCCATTGAACATCTGAGTAAATTCTCCATTGAGCTCAATTCGATTCTCATTGATTTGAATCTTAGTTAAAAATGATCAAAATTCCGAAACAACAGCTTGTCCTTATTGTGATTTTAAAAGCACGGATATCGAACAGTTCACAACTCATATAATCGATCACGTACGTGATAAAAACTATCGTTGTTTGTTATGCAATCGTTTATATAAATACCGAGGTTGGTCGAAAGATTTTCATATTTGATTGAGTTAATTTGATTTTGTCATCAAAGGTGATTGTTCATTTCATATTCGTCGTAAACATCATCGATTTAGTAGCAATTCAAATGAATATATTCAACGATTTCTATTCGATTCAAATGAAAGTGATGATCCGACAAATCCACAATCATTAGCAAATCATTCAACAAATTTAAGTTCAAACAATCGAGAACAAGACGAACCTGTGAGATATTTCAGTTGTCCCTACTGTGATTACACGTCGAACTACGGCGGAGACGTTCGGTAGAAAAGAAAAGAAACGAGCTAAAATTTAGTTATTTATTTGTTTATTAAAGAAAACATCAAGCACGTAAACATCCAACGGCTGAATCGAAAGTTGTGAAAATCATTCGGCAAGATTCCGAAGTCCCAACAAATCCAATTGAAGAAGACAATGACAATGAAACTCATTCGTCCAAAATCAAACCGAAAAAGATCCAACTCAAACAACAATCAGCATCCACGTCGATCCCTCCGAATTTTGCGCCTGTCCGAGTGTTCGAATGCAGTTCCTGTCACCAACAAGGCACATACAAATGGGTCGTCGAACGACATATTCGTGCGAAACACCCCGATCAAACTCATGTTCACGTCATTGAACTGCCCGCTGAATTGTCTCCTAAAATGCAGAAAATCACTTCGCCATTGAAACGCTTTCGATGTTCACTCTGTTCGCTACAATCCGAACATAGTTGGGTGGTTATTCGTGTATGTCAACAGGAATTACTCAAGAATTTCATTCGTTCTTCTTCTTCTTGTTTTCTAGCATATTAAACATTTTCATACGTTACAAACAGCCTCGGTTTTGGATATTCAACCGGATGGCAAATCGATGAACGACGAGTTTATTAATTTAGATGAATCAGCTCATAAATTCTCGACTCATGATTCGGAATCGTCATCAACGGGCAGTTTCAGTCCCGAAGATGAAAATCTCGGCGATGATTCAATGAAAAAATCGAAACAAAAAACTGCTATTCAACGTTCGCCATCGCCGACGAGTGCGTTAGCCAAGGCGAAATTCTCTCCAGTCATCGAACAAGCTCTTCTTTCGCTTCAAACATCGAAATTCAATTCAAATCTCTATGCCGTTCAACCGAAATTCGGCATTAAACGTCTCAAATGTCGTCATTGTTTCTATCGATCCAACTGGAAAACCGACATGATTCGACATGTTCGAATTCGACACAATCTAACCGAACCCGATCATAACCGAGGTTTGCATTTTTGCCCTTCAATTCAAAAGTCAATGGCGAATATTTTCGATAATTTAGATATGATTATGATGAGCGAACAGGAAGCACGTTCGACAATCGAATCCTACGAAAATACATTCGGCAAAGAACTTCGCCGACGAACGTTTCGAACGTGGAATGACTGGACGAAAGCTGAACAAGAATTCACGCCCAAAGACGGATCATTACAATACGTAAAAACGACTCATTCTTTGCAGTTTATTTCGCACTTTTTTCGATTTAGGTCAATCCGATAACTGAACAAACGAAATCACCAAAAAAGAATAAATCATCGAATCAAATCAATGGATCTCAACAGAAAACGGATGATGTAATTCAATTACCAAATCCATCGAACATTGTCTCTCGTTTATTATTATCGATTTCTCCAGCTCATCAAACAGATAACGATGCACCTTTAGATCTTTCTCTTAAGCCATCGAAATCGAAAGACGATTCCTTCGATGAAAACTCCACTGCCGGGATCTATTTCTGCTCGGTTTGCCCGTATAAAAACTCGAATCAGTCGACAATTCAACAACATATTTCTTTCCATCGAACTGGCCAAGGCGTTGTCTGTTCATATTGTTCCTATTTAACCACAAACGAACAAGAAATGAACGAACATTACGCGAAAATTCATTCAACTAGTCATCAATCGAATAAATACTCGCCAGCATCGATCAATTCGACTGCACAAGCGCTCGAAGAATTCGATATGGATCCGTCCGAAGATGAATATCCATTCGATTGTCCTCTATGTTCACCCACACAAACGTCAATTCATTGTCAAAATCTCGAACAATTAACTGTTCACGTTCTTACCGTTCATCATCGCCATCAATCATGTCCGTTTTGTTCGTATTTAATTCAATCGAAATCCGATGAAAACCTGCTCGAACATGTTAAACTTCATTTCAACGGTTCACTTGCTCGGCCCGATGTCGAACAAGTCAAAGAATTGTGCATACTCGGATAAAACTCTCTTTCGCTAGACATGACATTCGATCGAGTTCTTCTTTTCGTTTCCATTGTGTTACGGTGGTAGTTTTTCCGTTTTGTTTTGCTTTAAATTTTCACCTATCTTTCGTAGTGAATTTATAAAACAGTGTCTTTTTCTGGTTTTCTCTCTATTCATCATCAAAGTCAAAATAAAAAAGAAACAAAAAAAAAAACTTCAACGTCGATTGGTGGAGAAACTTTCAATAGGAACAAAAAGACCGAATAGACAAATGTTTGAAATTTTTTTCGAATGAGAATTTTTTTTCTTCGACTTTATCTGCTTCGTGAGTTTGTTTTTCGAAAGAAAAATAAATATCGACAAAAATCAATTCGAGTCGAATGTAGCGACGCTATGCTATTTGTTGTTTATTATTACTGACCATCTGTTGTTCTGTCGGTGCGATTTTTTTTTCTCTCTCATTTTCTTTATTGACAAAACATCGAGAAGAGAAACATATCTTCGATTGAAAACATGCCAAAAGGTGATTTTGCACCAGCGGGAAAAAACCGATTAGGTTTAACTTTGCCCGAAGTTCCTAAAGATTCAAACGAACAAAATCATAGTGAAAACAATAGGTAAACAACACGATTAGCGATGAATTTATTAAAAATCTATCGTCAATTTTTGTTCGATTTTCAGTATTCCAGATGTGTGTATTGAACGATTGGAAGAAGAATTCAAACAGCTCGATTGTACGGACAAACAAAAAGATCGAATGGAGGAATTTTTCAATTCTAAACGTGCCGTTGGAGAACTCAAACAAGACGATCTTATTAACATATGTGAATTAGGTCAAGGCAACGGTGGAGTCGTTTGGAAAGTTCGACATAAACCTACGCAAAAGATCATGGCAAGAAAGGTTAGTAACGGTCTTGTGACGCTTATTGCTTGACTTTTGCTTGTGCATATAATAATAAACGCTTGCTTAGTATTGCACTTTGTTGAATAATGATTGTCAGTGGTGTCAGTGGTGTCAATGGTTTTGGGATAAACTTGCACCCGGAAAGGTAGACTTCGAATGATCAATATTTTCATTGAAATTCGCACGAGAATCGAATGATTTGGATGATTGAATTGGAGTTTGATTATTTTGTTTTCTAGTTGATCTATTTGGAAGTGAAACCTGCGCTGAAAAATCAAATTATTCGAGAACTAAAAGTAATCATCGATGAACGAAACTTCTTGAAGAAATCCTATTTTTCTTCGTAGGTTTTGCATCAATGTAATTCGCCGTATATCGTCGGTTTCTACGGTGCGTTTGCTATCGAAGCTCAGATCAGTATTTGTATGGAATATATGGTAAAAGAAAATAAATTGATTTCCATGAATTTGTTTTTTTGTTCTTTCGTAGGATGGAGGTTCATTAGATTTAATCTTAAAGAAAGTCATGCGTATACCGGAGAATATTCTCGGCAAAATAACAGTCGCTGTAAGCAGTCAAAGGATTTTGTTTGAAACGAATTGATTTGTTTGTTTCAAAAGGTTCTTCGTGGTTTGAGTTATCTGAGAGAACGTCATCGAATCATGCATCGAGGTGAACTAACCACCTTTGTTCTTTCTTCATCGAAAACAAAAGTCAACTTCATTTAGATATAAAACCATCGAATATCCTTGTTAATCATCAAGGTGAAATAAAACTATGTGATTTCGGCGTTAGTGCTCAATTGATCGATTCAACTTTGCAGACATTTATCGGTACTCGTTCGTACATGTCCGTATGTATCGAAGTTTAGAAAACGAATTCAGTTGAACTTGTCTATCCTTGTGTTTAGCCTGAGAGACTCGAAGGTGCACATTATGGAGTTATGAGTGATATTTGGTCGTTGGGCCTTTCGTTAGTCGAACTGGCCGTTGGTCGTTATCCGATTCCGCCACCTGAACAAGAAGATATCGATTTACTATTCAGCAAAGATCCGCAAGGAAATCAACCGCGACCTGAAGGTTCGCGAGTCAATCGAACGAAATCAACATTGTTTTTTGTTTTCGTTAGGCTTTGGAGGTTACAAAGGTTTAGCAATATTTGAATTGATGGAATGGATTGTCAATGAAAATCCGCCGACTTTGTCACGAAAATATTTTTCAGCTGAATTTTGTGATTTTATTGATCGATGGTAAAGAAAAATTGAACGAAATCGTTAACTAAACCTTTCGATTATTTTAGTTTAAAGAAAAGTACATCTGAACGAGCAGATTTAAATTCACTTCTAGTAACAAAAACAAAACAATTTTCTTTTTCAACATTGATTTCGACATTTCTTGTTTAGCATCATCCATTTTATAAACGATATGAAGGCGAAAGTGATAATCAAGATGTCGCCAATTGGATTCGTCAAGTTTGTAAACCTGATTCTGATGTACAAATCGATCCAAATCATCGACGTAGTGGAACATAAACACTTATTCAAACGAAACATCGAGTCAGATGTCTGATGATCTCCGTAAACATATAAACACTGAAACGTTTCTATCTATATACATATTCTAACATAAAATAATAAAGAAAAAACCAAACGGCAAACAAAATCTTTCTCTTTTTACATTTAATATTGTTTCGTCTCTGTCTCTTGTGTACAGTTGTTTGTTTCTCTCGTCTTAGTTAAGTTCAACAGTGATTAATTAACTGCGCTTCTATATTAACCAAACCACGTTTTTATCTGTTTCTTGTTTTGTGCAATGATTATTATCATCATCATCATCTTTTTTTGTTCTTTGTTTATTATTACTATTGTTGTTGTTGTTAACGAAAGTTCTTTTTAGCTATGATACTCATTCCATAACTCCTCTTCTTCTTTTTCTTCTTCTTACAATCTGTCAAAACCAGAATATCGTTTTATTTTCTATTTCAAGATTATGTCTGACGCGAATAAAGAACAAAAAGAGGCCGATGAACAACGGCCGTTAGGTGCTGTTCTTGGCTGGTTGAATTTAACGCCCAATTTGCCAGATAATGTTACGGGAATGACAGCAGGTTGGAGAATGAACCTGATGTGTGATAATTAATGATTGTTTGTTTGATTTAGCATCACCACCGAGATTTATCGATTACAATCAAATAATGGAAGCCAATCGAAACGCACAAAATCTTCAATTAGCACATGAAATCGTTTTTAATAAAGATTTTCAATTGCAATTACCTGAATATGAAAAAGGAAGGTTAGGAAAACGAATCGAGAGTCTGTCGTGTTTTGTTTTCTATTCGGTCGTTTTAGTATTGCGGAGAAAGTTCATGATACAATGCATACAGCTTTCTGGGATATTTTACGCGAAGATTTAGCCGCTAGTCCACCGCGATATGAACATATCATTAAATTAATCGGCGAAGCGAAAGAAGTTTTTATCTGAATCGTAGAAAAAGCGAAATTTGATTGTTTTCTTTTTGAAAGGATCTTAAAACGTTAGTTTTACCTCATCAAACGACTCTCAAAGCTCAGATAGATGAAGCGATCAATCTCGAAACAATTCAACGTCGATTCGAAGGTCAAGCTGCTGATCCTAACGAATACACGAAATACTTTCTCGATATGATGGCAAGTCTTTGCGCTGAATGTCGCGATGAAAACATCGCCAAATTACGCGCAATTACCGATCCAGCCGAATGTTTTCGGTAGAAAAATCGAATCAAAGCTTTTTTTTTTCGAATAATCGAGTTATCTTTTCTAGAGGAATTATGGAAGTTCTAAGTCTGATGAAACTCGACATGGCCAATTTTAATATTCGACAATATCGACCTTTGTTACAACAACAAGCTGTTGCTTATGAAAAGGCTACATTTGAAAAATTCATGGAAAATCAACGATGTGAGATTGACGAATTTTGATTTGACCTTTCGAAAAATCGATTTGATTTCAATTAGCAATGGGCGTCGATCCATTTGCGTCGACATATAAATGGCTTGAACGAGCTTTTCAAAGGATTCAAACACAAGATACAATCGGTTGGTATCAAACACCACCGAAATCGGACAATGAACGATTGATAACCATTCTAAATGAAGCTTATTGTGAACTCTTATTATGGAATCCAAAATATCCATTTCCTGAAGTACGAGTTACTTTCTGAGTTTTGGTATTTTTATTTTTGTTTATAGACTTTAGAGTTAGATGAAATTCGATATAATCAAGTTCATTTAGCTACAATGCGTTTTCTCCTCGTCTCAACGATTATGATCGTTTTATCGCATTTAACAGGATCAGTCCTACGTGATCATGAATCAATCAAAACAACTCTCAAATCTCAAATGATTATTCTATTAGAAGATTTTCCTCAAAAAAAGTCTCATTGTTTCACTTTCTTCAACAAACCAAAACGTGTTTTTTTTCTTCGTTTTTCTAGAAAATTAAAAGACATTCTTATCTCTCTCAGCGAACAAGTAGTTAAAACCACAAAAGATGAACTAACTAAACACGATAAAGCACAAATCATTATCGACAATGAACAAAATATCAAAGATTCAATTAAAGCCATCGGTGAACATCATGTTATCGAACATGCAGTCTTCAAATTACTCTGTAAACTAGCCTCTTGTTGTTGCTGTTTTTTTTAAATTTTCAATCTCAATTTGTGTTTTAGTCCAACGTTATGTTTCGTTTGTTCATAATTTCTTAGATCATCCAACGAACACAGCATCGTTATCGAATATCGCCATTCCAAATGGTTTGAATATTGTCATGAATGAAGTTGTAACGACAGTTAGTTTATTTCTTCGATTGACAACGTACAACAAAATGGTTTTCTCGGAACATTACGATCGAATTCTAACTGAACTTATAAATAAATCTGTCTGATTGTGTTCATTAATAAATTTTTTTAATCAAGAGAAATAATTGTTTATTTGAAAATGAAAAAGACAAAGAATGAGAAAATAAATTCGAGAGAAAAACATTCGATTCGAATGATTCGATTCAAATTCGTAAATGTTGATTATTGTTGATGTTGATGGGCTCGTTTTCGAATAGATTTTAGTGGGAAAATAAATCAATGGAAATGTTTGTTGATAGACTACCGATGGAAGATGAGATTTTTCGAGAATTTTAATCGATCTATCTGTTGTATTAAAACGATTCTTTGCTCGACAGGTAAATACCGAATTAAAGATTCGTTTGGGTAAATGCTTAACAGAAGAAAACAATTTTCACCTTTTGTTGTTTATTTGCTGATTTACTTTGATAAAAAGACTTGTTTTCCATTGTGTTTCGTTTAACTGTTCAGTTTGAATGTACCAAATATGAGTTTGTGAATTTTCTTGAAGATACTGTCGAGATAGATCGATCTCATCGGTTGTATCCTCGGAAAACTTATGGTACCATCGAATTTCGGCTTCAGGATTCGAATTAATCCAGCAGATTAACAGAACGCTCTCGGCTGTCGAATAAAATGATTTATCACTTTTCATACGCACAATCGGCGGATCTAATAATTATTCAAAAGAAAGACTCAATTAGAAATCGAAATTTTACATTGAACATCAAGTTCATAAGATCGACTGATCGTTCCAACGATATTCATGGCAATACATTCATAAACTCCACTATCGGCATAGATCACTTGAGAAAGATTTAAATAGCAAATCGATGATGAACTCGAACAATTGTTGAGCACAATTTGAGTATTATTATCGATTCGTTTTCGCCAACTAAGATTCGGCGTTGGTTTGCCATTTGCTTGACAATTAATCGAAAGATTTCGACCGATTTCCAATCGAATCATTGCCGAATAGTCATTTTGCAGAAAATACGGTCGTTCTACAATGAATTCAAAAGATTTATCCAATCAAAATCACCGGTTCTTTTTGTTTTCTTGGTTTACCAATAATATTCAAACGAAATAATTTGATTATTTTATTATCGGATTGACACGAATATGTTCCATTGTCAGACACGCGGATCTCGTCAATTATTAACGAATAAGTTAACAATTCATAGGACGATGAATCATTTAGAATTTGAAGATTTTTACGTTGTTCAATTTGAAAACGTGAATCGAACGAGATTCGACTTGTTGAATAAAAAAATACTTCAGCATCTTCTAAACGTAACCATAGGCCCTAACAAAAAGGCGAACAAATAAAGAACAATGATGATTTTCCGTTGCCTTTTACTTTGCCAGTTAATTGACAATCCATTCGTACACGTTGTCCGACATTAACATGAAGATTCTCTCGGACTACTTTGATTTCTTCATTTGATTTCTGTGTACAAACAGAGTGAAACATCATAATCAATAGGCAATAGATTAACATAGTTCTTTGAACATCTAAATGAGGAAAAAAACGTATGACCAATATCTATGATTTAAAGAATTGTTAATGTCAATCGAGTGTAAATGAACAGTACTTAATCATTATGTAAGTATTTTATTATTTGTCTCTCATTCTCTCCTTTTTTTATTCTCATAACGGTCTTTTCCTTTTGTCTTTGTTTTCTTGCACACGCGATATGTCTACTTACGATTGTGTGAATGAAAAATAAAAGCTAATCTCCCAGTTGAATAAAATAGATTTATTGATTAGTGATATTTCATCTGAATCAATTGAATTTCCATTAAAGAATAAGTTCGTATCGCACCATTACTTCTCGCTTCTTTCGTTCTTTTTTTTTTGTTTTGTCTAAATGTTTATATATGTGTACGTGTATATGAAAAGAAAATGATCGATTCTTTCGATGTATGTATAATTAGATTCGTTCTTTTCTTTATAAAAACGGGAGATGATGATGATGATCATATCGTTCTTCTCGTTTTCTCATATTCTAATCAATCAAAATTTATTGTCAATTTTTTATTTGCTTTTGATAGTTACCTTGAGCTTTTCCTCCTATCAATGTAGTTTATAAATGATAACGAGCGTGTGTCAAGAAAATATATGAATTGTTGAACTTTAATAATCATTGTCGATGATGAGTAAAATTCATCGATGAAAACATATGAACATTCGTATTAGTTTATTCATTTGTCATGTTCAACGAATTGACTTCGAACTTAAGTCAATGGTTAGACAGATTTCACACATTAAATCAGTTAATGATCGAAGAACACATTTTCTCACCTACTGCATATGGAATGAATAGCGAGCATAGAACAACGATTATTAGATTTCTTGAAGAAAATAGCAAAGCATCATTATGAGAGATAAAATTGTGCAGATGTTTAATGAAGAAGAATCAATGAACACACACATTAGACTCTGTTTTGTCTCAATGTACGAATGTACTAATTCGATACAGTCCATCGTTATTCTTCTTGATTTGCGTGTACAAAGATGAAGATTTCTATTCAATAGGGAATCAACTAAGAAAATTCATAGTCAATTGGATTAACTGTACAATTTTGTTCTTTATACATGCGTGAGAAAAAGAAAAATGGGTCATTGTATTCTTTTTTCTTTCGATTTTCCCAACGTCTTTTGCTAATTGAATATTCGATTCAATCAATTACATCTAAACTTTTATTTTCTAATTAAATCCGATTGACAAATAATAATATTAATAAAAAAAAAACAAAACAAAACGACATGACTTCCCTACATACATCGATATATAATATATTGAATATGCAAATGATATTTTCCTTGTTCAATATCGTAAAAATAGATTATTAGAATAATAATTTTATTCATTATTTGTTATTCTTTCTTTCTTAACGAATTAAATATATAGTTAATCAATGTCATTGATTTGATGTCTCGAGAGATAATACAGTGGCTAGGTTAGTTTACATCAATGTATTTACATACACGAACAAATACACGAAGACAATGGAGTAAAATGGATACATTTAGAGAAGCACCGTAAGAAAAAGAAAAGAAGAGAATAAAATGCAAACATCAAAAGATAAAATACGTATGCGTATGTGTGTGTGAGTGAGTGAATACGAATAGAAAAAGAAATGAATTTTGTTGTTTTCGAATGCTTAAATTTATTCATTAAACGGCGAAATTAAATCCGAGAGATAGGGATTTTTCATAACTCCATCGATGAATTCTTCTTTGGTCAATGTTTGATCGTTATTAACATCGATCAATGAGAAAACATCTTCGACGCACCGTTGTGGTGGATATTCAGTTTTCGATTTACCGAATAGATCGTACATAGCTGATATAACACGAATCATATTTTCTCGAGAAATCGAATTCTTTTTATCTTTATCATAAATTGCAAAGACATATTCCAATTTTTGTCTCATTGTGCCTAAAGATGTTATTGCATAGCCACCTAACACAAACGAAAGAAAAATACAGATGAATTCAATTGAAAAAACGAGCAGAAAGGAAATTTTTTTCTATACAGAGAAATTCGGTGAAATCGATTTTTCCGTTGGCATCTCGATCGAATGCGGTAAAAACGAAATTGGCGATTTCTTTGACTTTTTCTTCAGATTCGACACGTAATGAACGATAGAATTTAAAGAAATCTTTTCGGCCCATTTTACCAGACGGACAGGCGAGTAAAAATTGCTTTCTAAACAATCGAAATATCGTCCTCCGTGTTTGTTTTCGGTCACTACAAACCTCCAAGCAATGATAACTTCACGTTCTAAACCGGTTTCTTCCATTAATTTATCCACCAGTTCTTGATCGAACGACGATTTTTCGTTTTTATTACCCATAATCAAAAATCTAAAATAATTCCTAATGTTACAGATGAGTATGTCTTTCTTTCTCTCTCTCTCTCGTCTATTTCAAGTAGTACAATGCATTGTGTGCAAATGACGAAGAAGAAGAAAAGAAGAAACTATCATCAACATTCTTATATTCAGCTTTTGAGTTGTATGCATACACTTGTTTAGTCTCTTGAGAATCTACTATAGCATAACGTTACTCATTTCTCATCAAACAGATATTACTTTTAATCAAATATGGCATTTCTCGAAAACATCGAACACACAAAAAATCAAATCATTCTCGTTGTATTCGCCAGCTAAATGACTTGGATTTGAACGGAAAAACCTTTACTATTTGACTTGCATTTTATCTCGTAATATGAATTTCTTATATTCTCTCTTTCTCTCTCCCTCTCGGTTCGAATGAATATTTGTTCTAAAATATTTTTCCGTCTCTTGGGAACATTTTTCTCGTCACTTTGTCTTTTCTTCTTCTTCTTTTTTTTTCTCTTGTTTACAGTTAAACAATTAATTATCATCTTTCTCAAGAGAATCGACTTTTTTTTTTCATTATTGTCTATTTCAAAAATGATAACCGATTGGGAGCAAGGCCTTTTTCTTTCCAATAAATGAAATAAAACAAAATCATCGGGGGGTTGATTCGAACTCATTAATACGAATTTCCATTTGAGATCGTCGTTACCTGACTTTTGCTATTTCTAATAAAAAATAATAATAATAAGAAAAAAAAATATTAATCAATAATCAAGTAACAAAACACATTGGAGACAGAGGGAAAAAAAAGGAACTCAAAAATGAAGCCGAGGACAAACTTCTCCCTTGTTCTAATCATCGACAGATGTACGATCGATCAATTAGTTGTACAGTTTTGTTTGTTTATTTAATAAATAGGATTTGTTGTTTTTAACGTAGCTTTTGCGTCAGTTTAATCGAATGTTGTCTTGTTTGTCAAGCTGTGAGGATGACAAAAGATAATAATTGTTATAATCTAGTGAATAAAAAGGACTCGATGATGATTGACTTTCTACTGTTGTATTCAAATGTCTGACGACAGGCGTTGTTCATTTGCATTGATTTATTGAAAGAAAACAAAAGCTAGTTAAACATTGATTCTGTCTCGACAGTGGTTCAATAGAATTGAATTCATTTGTAAAATGTTTCTTCTTCTAATTGTTTCATTGCCATCGATTATATTCGCACAGATTGGTGAGTTCGATTCGATATCTTGTCAAAATCGACGTTTTTTTTCTCTTGTCCGTATTGATTTCAATTAGGTTATTTCACTGAAAACTATTGTCTCGATCAGAATCCTCCGCGTCAATTACTTCTCTCATGTCCATCGAATCAATTGATAAAATTAGGTCGAATTATCTACGGATATTCGTGGTCAAATGATTGCTCGTATATTGACAAAGATTGTACGATGAATGTACCTCGAGAGGATATCGTTTGTTCGTCAATAAATAACTGTACAGTTCGAGTTGTTGAACATCCATTGATTTTACAAGATTGCTGGAATTTAGCTGCGACTTATGTTCAAGCTGAATACGAATGTATCAAAGGTAGAGAAAGAGAAGAGAATATTTTTTCTTTTGATTCGTGTGGATTTTTTAGATTATTCAATTCAAGATATTTGTCAAAAACAAGATATTCGTTCGACTCAGGGTTTTCTCTCGACTCCGACGTATCCGAATGGTTTTTTCACGCATTTGAATTGTCCTTGTACGTTAATCCCGTCGATAAATCATTCGATTATCTTCGAATTAATCGATTTATCATTGCCGAATTGTAGCGAAGCAAATCTTTTACTTCGAATTGGACATGAAGTTCAAAATCGATGTCAAAAACAGAATCCTGTGACGTTAATTAGTCAGATACATGAGAATATAACAATGAGATTTTTCAGTTTGAAAAATACGAAACACGGAGGAATTTTGATGAAATATTCGGTTTCACCGGAATCGAAAAATGGGTCAATCCGAGTGCAATGTTCAGGCAGTTTGACGAACAATCGATCGGTTGTAATTGGTCAATTTATCAATACGAAAAATCAAAATGAAATTGAACAGAATGACGATGATGAAGAAGAAGACGAAGAAGTGGAAATTCCAACGGTGAATACGAAACAATTTCGAACCGATTTATCGGTAAAAATGTTCGAAGTTTTACTTTGTTGTTTTGAAAGATCTATTTTAGGAGAATTCGAATTTCAATCGACCGATTAAGAAGCCAAGTAAAACGAAAAATTTTTTTCTCTTCAATTCGATTGTTTTTCTCGGATCAAATAGATTTTCTTCCTGAATCACCTCGTTCAAGTGTAACATTAGTAATCGTATTTGTGATCACAGTTGTGATATTTCTACTGATTATCAATATTCTCGTTTGTTTTCTCTGTTCATTTCGGTAGGCAAACAAATTCACATTCGAAAACATGAAAAATCTTTTCAATTTTTAGAACAAAAAGTTCTCAATCAACAGCATCGAATCAAAATCTCTATTCTCATCACGATCTATTCAGTCCTGTCTATCCAAAAACATCGAATCGTTTGAAAACTCTGCAATCATTGATCTACGCTAACCCAAAACGACCCGATATGGAGCCAATAACGATGAATTCCCATCGACCTCTCGATTCAGCCCTGTCCGACAGTCCGTTTCCAGCAAATTTCAATCATGGTTTTATTTTTAAATCGAAATCGAACGCGAAAATTTCCGAACCGAGACAAATCAATTCGTGGGATGATATTTAACAAATTGACATTTATCTCAGGGTTAGATCGGTGTGTTAGGACAAAACTTATTCATAATCGACAATCGGACCTAAGTAAACTCAATTCGGGACATTGTTTGCATAATTTTCTTAGATTTTCTTCTCCGAAAGCGTTCGTACGAAGTTTGTGAATTGCGAATGGAGAAGGATAATAAATTGTTTCGACAGAAAATCTTCTTGCCACGGATCTCGGCGCCACCCTACCGTTCACCGACGGTAAATGCTTGGTAAACCAACCGTCTTCATTAATTTGATTTGGTTTCCATATAAAACGTTTACGTTCGAGTAATTCAATGATTTTATTTCGATTTCGTATTGAAAGTCCACCATTACAACAACCACCGACACGCCAAGGTGCGCCGATGAAATCGTATTCGAGAAAATCAGTGAGATTTGATGATGCATTCGAACAGAGAACAGAATCACTTTGAAAGAATAGGACTCGTTTGCCTTTAACTTGACGCCAAAATTCGATTGAAGTTAATATTGGATTGATGTAATTTCGACTTGAACGACCGTTCGATGAATCATTGAGAGATGTGAAAAGAATTCGATTGGATTTTATGTAAAATGCTAAACTTGAATTCATATAATAAGGCCAATATTTATTTGGAATCACCATTTGAACTTTCCAGTCGTTTGGTACATGTTGAAAAACATTTAAGACAGCATTTACTACGGATATATTCGCACGATCATCAACGATTAATGCGATATATGGATAATCAATACTTGTATTCAATGAATTCAAGTAAAAGATATTGCGAAATGATTTCGAATAAAGTAAAATACCACTAATGCATAGCAGAAGAAGAAGAGCTAAACAAATTTTGAACTTGGATTTATAGAAATTTAATAACATTCGAATGGTTTGAATTGAAATCTCTATAAAAGAAGTACAAATCTACGACTTATATTTAAATGGGCATTAAAAATACTGGCTGAGCAGTAATAATATTAAATGAGCAATAATAATACTAAATAAGCAATAATTTATTTAAATCGGCAATACGTTGTGTGTGAGAGTGAGCAATACAAATACAAATTTTATGTTTTTCTTTTTCTCATTGCTAAAAAAATATGAATTTAATACTACTATTCAATGAATTAATTATTACCCATTTCGTAATATGAAATTACGCCAAAAGAAATTTTCTATTGCTTAAAGGTTATTGCTCATTTCAGTATTTTTAGTGCTCATTTAAATCGCAGTCCAAATCTACATACATACGTCTCTCAAGTTGTAGTAATAAAATCGATTTCTTTAAATTTGTATTTTGTTCGACAAATAATTGATTTATATATAGAATAGTTAGAGAATAATTGATGTTTGCTCTCATGTAAATGCAAATACTATAGACGCACATTATATTTAGATTACGATTTTTTCGTATATAATATGTAGTTTCGTCTATGATGAATAACATGATTAGTAATTATACTTTTGATCAATCGAACTTCTTTCATTTATTCTGAAAACGAAAAACAGCAGGAATTCTCATTGTGTAAATCCCTCCATAATAAAAGCCCCCCCCCTCCGAATTAAAAGCCCCCTCTAAGATGAGCACTGCATCAAACATATTATAAGCTCCTTGGATTTAAAAAAAATATAATTTTTTTTTGGTTTTTCCGAGTTTCTGTGTCTAAATTACCAAAAATTTTCCGTTTTCGGATAAAAAATAAGCTGAATTCTGTCAGAATGTAATGAAAAATTGAAACTAACGCCGAAAATATGTGAGAAAACCATGAAAATCTCGATTTTTTTGAAAATCCGCCAAAAGTTTTTGCTGTGTATGTGTAAATTCTGAAATTTTCAAGAGTCCGATTAGAAGCCTCTGTAACGGTCATTATATAGGATGTCCCTATATAATCAGCGGACACTAACCCTCTGTTCTCTCATGTGTAACTATCCCTATATAAACTGTGTTGAATAAAGAGAAAGGCACGTTATGTGAGGATGTAGGTATACACCGTACCATCATGCTGAAAGAACATAGACCAACACTCTCATGTATCGTCACAGCCTCTTCCAAAAATTTTACACAGCCAGCATATTTGAAGCCCCCGGAGGCTTTTATTATGGGGCGGGAATAAACGTTTTCCTATTTATTAGATGTACCTTCATTTATTTTGAAGTATTTAAAATACCGATGTATAACATTCCCAATCAAAAAGACTGCCTACATAGATCTAGTGATCACCGTGTTGTGTGAAAATTGCTGGAAGAACACTTTCTGTACACTGCTGCCCTCTATCATCATTGTATGACTCATTAATTTTTTCCCATTTAGTTACTATCAACCAATGAAAAGCACTTGTGTCGAATGACGTGGAAGCTTCTGGTTCCTCGTTCGTATTGCATGAGACAAATCATGACATTTTTGCTTACCAATATTTGACAAAATACTCATTTGAAAGTTTTCTTTTTGAGATTCACGCATATCGATTAATCGCAATGATCTGCTACTAATTCTACCGCGTCATGGAACGCATTTTTCTTCTCTATGTAAGACCGAAATCTCTTTCGTCATTACAACACAATACTGACTCATATTTCGACTTTTTTAGTATCACATCACTTGCACGAAAAAACTAAATAAAACTCAACCATGAACTCAGCTGATTTCGATTGTTCAATTCTGTTGGATGGATCTCAAAGTCCATCAACATACTCAACCACTACGACAACAACAGCATCACCATTAACAACTGAAAGTGATGCCGATAGTGGAATTGCTCACACGCCTGTCATGCCCGAAGGCTTTGACACAACCACAATTGATCTTGATAATCTAGATCTAGGTAAATTACAAAATTCGAAATGAATTTCAAGGAAAATATTCATCGTTCGATTTGTTTAGATTTCGTTCTACAAGATATCCAATTTCCTATATCCGACGATCCCAATGATAATTTCGATGATTTTGCATCGGAATTATTCGATGGCAACGTACGAACTTCATTTCCAAGTCGAAATCCAATCGTTTTCATTCTGTTCTTTTCTCTTTTTAGAACGCCTTGTCAAACGATAAAAATTCGACATTCGAGAGTCTTTTCTCGTCGCCAATCAATCCCGTTGAACAACAAGCACCATCAACAATAGTTCCTGCAATAAATAATTGCATTAAAATTCAAAGTCCAACACCCATCGGCGCGTCGATTATCAAACTCGAACCGATCAATTCATCTATTCGACTTATTCCTGTCGCACAACCAACAACAACAATAGTTACGACGGCTGCTTCTCCATCAGGAAAACGGCGTCGAGGTGAAAGTCCCGAGCCTCAAACAATAAATTCAACATTAACACTGGAAAAACTTCGAGCTCAATACGGAAATTTATCGGTAAGTTAGAGAAAAAAACAATGAAAGTTGAGAGAAATTATTGAATTTTTGCAGGAAGAAGCATTGAAAAAACATCTTCGAATGATAAAAAATCGCGAATCAGCATCACTCTCACGTAAACGTCGAAAAGAAGTACGAAAACAATTTTCGATTGCTCTTGAATTCGAATTTATTTTCTTCATTTTCAGTATATGGAAAACTTAGACGTTGAAAACAAAAAATTAGCCGACGAAAACGAACGATTAAAAAAACAAAACGCCCAATTACTAACTCGTATTCACACACTCGAAGTCGAGGTAAAATATTCTCTCTTCTCTGCTTTTCTTTCTCAACAAATTCCTTCAGAATGAACTACTCAAACAATACACACCCGCTCGAAAATCTATTAAAATCATGGGTATTTTTCTTTTGGTTGGTTTCGGTTTGTTATTCTTCAGGTAAGCCAAACAACGCCAAACGATTTTGTCTCTTTATCAATGAACATTTAGACCACTTTCGCCAACGAATCAAATCGGAAATCGATTGTCCGTTTACGACAATCCTGGCGCAGTCGTTCCGAGTCGAACGATTCTCAACGAAAGATCAATCGACTCCTCGTTTTCAAACCGACAGATTGCCGACGGAAGTCCACCGACTTATCCGTACATGCAGTGCGTTGCGTTTATAAACAAAACTCATTCGCAAAGGTAAAAATCTGCGAGAGAGAAAACGAACATTTTTTTAAAATTTTTTTGCTTTGAAACTTTAGAATTAATCAAGATCTGCGCTCGTGGATGCAGACGAATGAGAACAAAGTGCAAGAAACTAAACCGGTGATTATTCCTGATCCGAAATCGGTCGTTGTTGCTGCTCCGGTTCAACGACCAACGAGAAAAGTTGCTCGACAAATCAATTCTAGAGTTCAACCGGCAAGTAAAGGCCAATTAGAACCCTATCGAACAACAGAAATCAATTACGAAGATTTCTTTCGAACGATCGAACGAAAAAATGATACTCTCTATTTCATTTCATTCAAACGAGTAAATCATTTTCAAGAAAAACAAAAAACAAACATAACTCTCTCGTGGTTTTTTCAGGATCAATTGGTTCTCCCAGCTCTCTCTCAAAACCAAACACAACGTCCTAAAATGTCCTTAATTCTGCCAGCATCAATGGCAAATCTTAACAGTAAATACCGATCGATTTCGCTCGTTTCGAAATGCAATTTTCTTGTTCTTTAGAATCAATTCACGTGCCAAACGATCATATCCCAATGATGAAAATCGACTGTGAAGTTGACGATACAAAATTAGTCTTCGTTCAACAATCTCAGATTCCTTCGGCTTATCGCGATGATCTACTTCAATACTATTCATCGAGTCCGCAAGCCACGATCTAGAACTTAGCAACACACATTTATTCTAATCACGAGCGAAAAACATAAAAAACTCGATCGTTCCTTTTCTTTTCTGTTTTTGTTTGAATTCATTGTAAATTGTTTTTTGTGTTTAAAAGAGAAAAATAAAATTCTATTATCTATTTACACAGGAACACTTATCCATTTAAACTAAGTCATAGAAATCGAAAGTACTTGAGAGACAACCATGCGTGCACCGAGTGTAACACGTTCTTATCGAACGATAGCATATAGATGTCATTGGCCAAAGCCTTGCCTAGTAAACACATTCATTTGTTTATTTTTACATCGAAAGAAAACGACATCGTCATCATATTTTCTTGTTTTTTTTCGTAAGATAAAATGTCGAATTTACTTGAACAACTTCGTCAATCAACAACAATCGTTGCTGATACCGGTGATTTCGAATCACTCAAAGCCTATCAACCAACAGATGCAACAACGAATCCATCGTTGATTTTGCAAGCCGCTGGAATGAAACAGTACGATCATTTGATCAACGAAGCTATCGAACAATGTCGACAAAATGCGAAATCGAATTCCGAACAAGATCTTGTCAATGATGTCATCGATCATGTTTTCGTTCGATTTGGCCAAGAAATTTTAAAAATCATTCCTGGTCGTGTTTCGACAGAAGTCGATGCACGTCTTTCCTTTGATCTCGACGGACAAATTGCTAAAGCTCGACATTTAATTGATCTGTACGAACAACGTGGTGTTTCTAAAGACCGAATTTTAATTAAACTCTCATCAACATGGGAAGGCATTCAAGCTGCCAAAGAATTAGAATCGAAATACGGCATTCATTGTAATATGACCTTGATATTTTCATTTGCACAAGCATTAGCCTGTGCCGATGCTAAAGTTACATTGATTTCGCCGTTCGTCGGACGAATTTACGATTGGTATATCGAGAAAAAAGGCAAACGAGACTATGAAATCGAAGAAGATCCCGGAGTTGTACGTAGTTCTCTGAAAAACTGCTTTTCGGTATTGAAAATAAATTTTCTCTCGGTTTGTAGGTGAGTGTGACACGTATTTACAATTATTATAAACAAAATAATATTAAAACTGTTGTCATGGGTGCATCATTCCGTAATACAAAACAAATTCTCGGCTTAGCTGGTTGCGATTTATTGACAATCAGTCCGAAATTACTCGATGAATTGGCTAAAACGTCATCGAATGAAAACTTTCAAGTTTATTTAAGCAAAGAACGTTCAGCAACCGTTCGTGACAAAACACGTGAAGCACTCGATGAGAAAACATTCCGTTGGATGTTAAACGAAGACGAAATGGCCAACGATAAACTCTCTGATGGCATTCGAAAATTCGCTGTCGACGCACAAAAACTCGAAGATCTCATTCGAACACGTCTTCAACAATAACAAAAAAACGGCGAAACACTCACACACATTCCGCGTTTTCATTGACTCTGCGTGATTTTCAGACCTATATTTTATCGCAATAAAATATGATTATTTATCAACTGCAAACGCATTTCCTATAGGACAAAGAAAATTCACTCTAGCTTTTTGTTAAGTCGCCTGAAGGGATGCATAGCAATTAACGTTCTTTGGTTGACAGGTTCAGAGCATTTCAAATGAATTTAACTGAGCAGTTGAAACAAATATTTATCCGAGTTTTTCAAGGTAATTAACAGACAATTTTCATTTCAATTAATCGCACATTCGAGAAGCTCTTCAAACGTGAGACTTGCTGAGAGAAAAAAAAACAACATTTTGTTAATCATTTGTATTTATATTCGATTTTTTTTTCTTCTCTTTTTCGTTGTTTAAAAAATGAAAAGTATAGTTTGCGTTGCAATGGTCTCATGCAAAGATGTTTCTCAAGAGCTCCAATCACTATTCGTTTTTTAACTATTAAAAAAAACAACAATTTCTCTTTTCTTGCCTTTTCAAACATCGACATTTTTGTACAATAAAATTTATATTTAAATTTGACTTGAGAGCGGACTACGTTCGTACATATTCAATTTTCATCTTATCGAATGAGTTCGCATCTATCTTTGGAAGTTAGTTTGTTAAAATTGCCTTCGATCCTTCCATCAGGGAACAGTTCGATGCCTACCGATCGACCTTTGAATGTGAAATTTGGTAAAATGAAAAGCGTTCGATGCTTAAATACGAAATCACTCATTTTGTTTTCCTATTGATTAGCTGATGACGATGCGTATGAACAATGGCGAGCCAATATTCATCGAGATTTGGAAGAAAGTCTTCAAAGACAAGTTCGTGAATTGTTAGAAGAAAACGAACGGCAGGAACGTTTAGCTAAATTAGAACGAGAAAAACTTCGGTAAGATTTCTTCAATAAGAAGAAGAAAAAAGCATTTGGTGTTGTTTTTCAATTATGCTTATTAAAATGTTAAGAAGAAAACATATTTCTTCGAATTGAATATTTCATACTGTGAGAAGTATTTATTCAACTTGAAATTCTATTTCTTCTCTTTACTTTTTCTTTTCAAATTGACATTGACTGTGTTTCTTCAATTCATTTTAATCGGAAGCAACGCAAAACAGAGAGAGAGAGAGAGAGAGAAAACTCAAGAATAAACATTTCTCATTTGCTTTTCCTGACTTTATGTCATTGTTAGTATTTTGATTTCCTTGACGTATTTTGTTAAAGAAAGAAGGAAGAAGAAAATTGCATTATGTCGGTCGTCTTTCGAATCCAGGGTTTACATTATTATCTTCCTTCTCAATCACAATTAAATGTTACTCGATATCCATTAATAAAACCGAATTATTCCCAACAAATTTGGTCGGATATCGATTCTCGAAATAAACTTTTCCTTCAACCAACAACAGTTTCACCTAGATTAACTGATAATTTCTTCGATTTTACTTCTCATCGTAGTTATCGTCCACCGCGAATTCCACCAGAACAAACCGATCAACAACTATCATCTTACTCAAAACGACCTCCATCACCAAGTTTAACGAATGACGATCCGGCGTTTATCTTCGGAAATAGCATTCTTAAATCGAATAAAGCCGAACTTTTGAATATCTTCGAAGAGAAATTCTTTCATGGAGAAAAGGCAAATACGTATATTAATAAACACGGTGTTGTCATAACTGAAGACGGACCGTTTTGGCCAGATGATTATCGAATTCTGCATCCGACACCGAAGTTTCTTCGTCGAGAATTAACGTCAAAAGAATTCTATTTATCGCCATTGATGTCAAGTAAGACGAAAGGCAAAAGAAAAGAAAAATTGAGAATATAATGATGTTTATTTTGAGGTCTGATGTTTTTCTTTTGTTCTTGATCAATAGAGACAGTAGAATCACAGGCAAAAAAAGAAGTCAGACGAAGAAAAAAAAACGTTTTTTTTTTGTATAATTTTTGACAAACATGCGGTTCGGAGAGACAACTCAATCTCGAGAAGATTTGCTTTCAAATTCGTTGCTTAGTTCGAGCAAACGATATCTTCGTTGTCCACATCTTCTCTTCATCTCGCCAAGCAAAATCTCTATCGATCAAACAGGTCCATTCTGGCCTGTTGACTATCCGATGAAATACCCATCGCCTCGATATTTATCTCGAGCATTCGATAGGATCGATTCGAAAGCTTATCATCATCGTTTTCTAGACACGATCCATTCGCCAACGTACGACAATCAGCCAGCTATTTTCAAATATACCGATAATTTCAAACACTCGACCGTCGTTTATGATATGGAGAAATCGACTAGACAACAGCAAATCAAAGCCAACGACAGCGAACAATCGTGTCCTCAATTGATATTTGAATCGAGATTTGAAGGCGGAAATTTACGTCAAGTCAAACGTGTGTAAGAACTTCTACTTTTCTCAATCGATCGATTGTCTTTGTTTTTCCTGTTGCTCAGAGGTCAATTCGAATACGAGCTCGTTCTTCGACCTGATCTTTACACACGTCGACATACTCAATGGTATTTCTTTCGCGTTCAGAACATGATCGCTAATGTTACCTATCGATTTCGAATTATCAATCTGATGAAACGCAACAGTTTGTACAACGACGGTTTGTTTGAATTCGATTCGTAGATTTTCTTATTTCGAATGAAAATTTCAATTGAATTAGGTATGCAAATCTTATTATTCTCGGATATCGATGCAAAACGTGATAATCGCGGTTGGCATCGTGTCGGTCATCACATTCGATATGCTGAAAACAAGAATCGAGCGTACAATTCTCTACTCGAGCGAGATATCAACTATTTCGAGCTGGATTTTCAATTGGTAAATGCTCAAATCTTTGATTGAATCGTCGAATATTTTCTTTTGTTTTCAAGGAATTTCCTAATTCGAGCGATACGTGTTACATTGCTCATTGTTATCCGTACACATTTACGGATTTGAAAGATGATTTAGAATATCTATCCAGTAGTCGACCGAGAGATGTCTTTCGCCGAGAAGTTCTATGCGAATCTCAAGCAGGAAATTCTTGTTTTCTGATAACTGTGACTGACGAATGTAAAAAGCAAACAAATCGTTTTCATTTTTTGTTTGAAAAATGAAGTTTCTGTTTTCAGCGGTGCCGACTCATAAGAAGAAATTTGTGTTTATTACAGCTCGGATTCATCCGGGCGAAACGAATTCGAGTTATATGATGCGCGGTTTGCTTGAGTTCATCACATCTGACGATCCCATTGCTCAAGTAAAACGCTGCTTAAACGAAAAACCACAATTGTTGGTTTTTTGTGTCTCTGTAGAAATTACGTTCTCAATTAGTTTTTAAAATCATTCCAATGCTCAATCCTGACGGTGTTATCGTCGGAAATTACCGTTGTTCATTGACCGGCAAAGATATGAATCGAAATTTTCGACATCCGAGAAAACAAAGTTTCCCCGTGATCTATCACATCAAAGAACTTATCTCAAGTCTTCAAAAACAACAACGTGAAGTAAAACAAAACTCTCGATTATCTCGGCAATAATCGCCAATCCTTTGTTCAGATTTTAGCATTCTGTGATCTTCATGGTCATAGTCGAAAATCGAATGTATTTGCTTACGGTTGCGATGGATGCGATGGTCCTCAGCCTGATATGAAAAATTTTCTTAATGCTCGAGTTTTGCCGTTTCTTATGGCGAAAACAGTACGAGAGATACACGATGAATTCGTTTTTCGAAAAGCATCCATCGCTTTTTTCTTCTTCAGGCACCTGAAATGTTCTCATTTGATTCCTGTAAATTTCATATTCATCGTTGTAAAGAATCAACAGGTCGTGTTGTTATGTGGAAAGAAATGTCGATTAAAAATAGTTTTACATTAGAAGCGTCATTCGCCGGATCGAGTCTTTTGTACGGAAATTTTATTTGAACAAAAAATTGAATCTCACAGTTTGACCTTTTAGAGAACGACCGTGTCATTTTAATATTCAAGATTACGAAAAATTCGGACAATATATTTGCCAATCGTTAAGACAATACTTAGACATTCTCGCTGATTCTGCGTAAATTATTTTCAACTCGAAAAGTTTATTCAGCCTTCGCTTGTTGTTTTTCAGTCGATTAGATTCGATTTATCTCGATATAACTCGTAATGTTCTTGAACGGCTAGATCCTACGAAAGCTCCGCCCGGTCTTTTGGACGCGATGTATCCGTCGAATCAATTATCGACATCGAATTGTATCGATCTTCTCACGCAATGTCAACAGACAATTGCCGAACAAGATGCTTCGAGGTTGGTTTTCTTCGGTTCAACAAAGATCAACATTCGATTTTACGAAATCTTCTAGCTCAAGCGACTCAGATAGCGACCCCGAAGGCGGAGAATTGGTCGATTTACCCTACCGAAAGTCCGATCAACAATCGAAGAAAAAACCGAGAAAAAAACCAGCAGAAAAAATCGTCGAAGAACGAGCTCAAAAAAACGCTCGAAAACAACAAGTAAACTATCGCCAAGACGTGCCCTCGCTCTCGTTTTCATCTTCTTCTTCTTATTTACTAATCAAAAATAATTGTTCCCCTACTCACCCCGTAGATAAAACGCCCGAAAACAAGCCGAACAACGTCATCGAGATCGGTGAGCTTTCGAAGAATGAACATTTTCTATTTCATCTTCAAACGTCATCGTACTTCGCTCTTAGACGACTAAACCCGAGGATAAACAGTCTCAACAAAAGAGAACTTCTTATCCTTACGCATCCGCTGTTGACATAAACTCACAATTTAAATCAACATTACCTATCGATCAGGTTCTTTTTTCGTGTTTTTTTTGCGTTCACATTGCTTTCGATGTTTGCTGCTTGGCGTTTGTTTTTTTCGTGAGGCTAATTCAATGAGAATTTAGATCGAACGAGCCAGTCGCATGTTACCTGAACGAGGAGCCTTGTTTACGAGTAAATATGCGAATAGAAACGGACATGGACTGCCGATATTCACGACGGAAAGAGCTTTGGAACGGCAACATCAGGTTTTACTCGAAACAATTCTTCTTTTTGTCAATAAATCGATGTATTTTAGAAACAATTAGAATCAGTTTTACAAGCGACTAATAACGATCAGCAAACGGTAATGAGACCGAACAAAAAACACAACGAGCTAAATTTTTTTTAAAAAGGGAGATGAAGATGAAACTGATGCCGAATGTGCTGGTAAAACCAACCGGTCACAAGTTGAAAACTCGACTATTATCGATCAAATTCAATTTCATAAACGAACACCTTCTCTTGTTTCTTTTCCTTATCAAGCAATTTCCCCGTCGCCAGCAGATCAATCGACACCTGGAACCCATTACTCTCCGCCTTCGATGTTTAAAAGTCTTCCACATCGACGATTTCACCGTCTACCACGTCGTGAACAGCAACAGCAGAATCCGAAACTCGATACAGAACAAACGAATCTGTCACCACCGATCATTTCCTTGACGAATCTTGTTGAAATCACTCGGCAATTCAATCGTTCGCCGTCGAACAATGAAAACGAATTTTCAATAATCGAATCACTCAATGATCTGACTCCCGTTCGTTCGTTACCTCGACGAGACACGCCGATTTTTCGTAATAAAATTCCGCTAATTACTTCAACTAATGTCAAACAAATTCTCGTACAAAGAACGACCAATCAACTGCCTCGACCATCGCTAAATCCGATCGGTTCGAATCTTGTCAATCAAGAAAATTCCATTCAACGTGCTCATCAAATAATAAAACGACAGATTTTTTTACCATTTGATAAAAAATAAAAAAAACGTTTTGTTATTTTTATTAAATAAAAAAATCAATACACACGGTCGAAGAATGTCAAAGCAAAACTCACATCTGCTAAACAAATGCGAATATCTTCTCATAGAAAGAACAACAATCGAATTGTTAATTACATACCGATATTAACAAATCATTACATTAATTGATCAATTGCATTTGCATCCAATCGGATCTTCTCTCGTTCTTTATTTTTCTCTCTATTCCAATCCAAATAAAAACGAATGATATTCAACAGATGAATATAATCATTTCCATTCCATCTGACTTATGGCTTATAAATCATCATCATTATCATCCAAAGACAAGTTCTTCAATTTCATCATGAGTTGTCAAGAAAGTGAATCCAGTCTTAGTTCGCCTTCGACATCTGTTCATCACGATGATATCGAAAGACACAATCAAACCAAACGACGAAAAAAACGTTTTCATCCGTATTCAAAAGAACAACCACAACAACAACCACAATATCTTTCGCAAGACGATGTACAAAATCAACGCACCATTGCTAATGTCCGCGAACGACAACGAACCCAATCGTTAAATGATGCATTTGCTCATTTACGTTTAATTATTCCGACGTTACCATCTGATAAATTATCGAAAATTCAAACGCTGAAATTGGCTACACGTTACATTGATTTTCTCTATCAAATTCTTCACACGAATCCTCAAATTGCAGCACAACAAAACTTTCTCTTCGATCAAGATTATTCATCGACACAAACCAACGAACGAACATTGAGCTACGCATTCAGTGTTTGGCGAATGGAAGGTGCGTGGACGAACCACGATCAAACGAGTCTCGCGGACGTTGATGATTAACATCAAACAGTCATTGTTTTTTTATATTTTCTTGATCAAATAAAAGACAAAAAACGCTTATAAAAATACACGAATGTTTTAAGTTTGACGTGGCTCGAGTTTGTTAGATAGTTGATTAAGAATTCGTTGATTGTCGATCACACTCATTTCACTTAAAACAAGACTATTTTCGAGAAAGAATTATCGCGTAGCCTACCGAACATAATCGTGAATTTCAGACATGTTTTTGGCACCTTGAGGAATTTGTAGTTCTATAAGAACAAAAGCTCGATTTGGTGAAGAACAAGAGTTTTGGGAAAATACATACGCAGGGATTGACTACGACAGATTTTCATGGTTCGTAATGTATGTGACAGCATTCTCTGAAATGAAGAGATCATAATGTTTTGAATATGTTGAAGATAAAATGATTACCATTTTCTCGAAATTAACTAAACCTTCGATTAGATTGGTTTTATTTCCTTCGTGAGTAAATGTTAAATCTAATTTTTGAGAAAGGAAAAATTAGAGAAGTTTTGTCGAAGATCGATCGAATACCTTTGAGTAAAAGTGGCATGAAAAGTATAATCGGTGGTGTTAATTTCGTCAGAGTCGATCGGTAAACACGATGATTTCGTGATGGATCCATTAGGGTTTCGAATTCTGAGAACATTCGTTTGATTTTACTCGGTAATTTCTATGCAAAACCGAGACGATTTTTTTGCAATAATTCAAGTCGAAATATGAACTTACTTCCCAAGTGAGAGATAATCGACTCACAGCGATGTTACTCAAGCCCATGACGATCGCAAAAAATGCATTTAAATTTCGAAATTCTTTACAACTAAATACAAAAACGTGGTCGTTTTTTTTTCAAAAGAGTTTCGACTCTCGTTTACTAAGACGCAAGTTTAATAAATTTCCTCAAAAGTTGCACTCGTTTGCCAGGACTTGGCGTCAAACAGACTTCCGTAACAACCCAATACTGTATTTCATTAAAACGACGCATAAACGTATCTAAATTCGCTGTTATTTTATTGTATTTATATCTTCCGAAGACTTGATAGAGTAATTCATGCTAGAAGAAAGTTTTTCGTTGGAAATTTAGCCGAAATTCAAAAGGGAAAATACGGGATTTATGGCCATGAATAGCTGATAATCGTGCATTGTGATCGCATAAGCGAGTTCTTTGGATCCGAACATTTCTAATTTTTGCCAGGTACCTCGAGTTAAACCTTCCTGTTCGGGCAATGGGACTAACGCATCGAGATGATCGGCAGGCGCGAGAAATAATCGACCGTTCAATGATAAACTATGTGAAATACTCAAGTCACTTTGCTTGTAAACGATGCGTTCTAAACGCAGACGAAAATTCGATTTAAGAAATTTTTAGAAAAAAATTGAAAAAAAAACCTCCGCTGGATTTAACTTCACATAATCTCAAATCATCCGGTTGATCGGACCGTAGGCCTAATTTATCCGCAGAAACTCGTATAATCTTGCCAGCTGGTGTATCGACACGTGTTTTCATTGTTGTATACGTATGATCTGCGCAATAGACTTTGAATATCGCTAAATTCAAATAATCAGCACGAGTGTTTTCACTGTTTCGAAAGATTTACTTTCATCTGCAGCACGAATCATCTTGGGTTTATCAACGCTAGTTCGTTGTTTCCACGGTAATTTACTCTTTCGAAGATCTTTCGGCTCGCTAAAATAATCAAAAATTGATTTTCAATCAAAATATTTTCCTTTTGTCTACTTTTCACTTTCGATAATAGCTTCGATTAGTTTGATTTCTTCTCTCAATTGCGGATAGATTTTCATATCGATCCGTATTAAATGATGTAATTCCTTGAATAAAAAACTTCAAATCGAAGAAAACTTTTCATTCGAACGAAAATTTACGTCGAGAAAAACATTGATTTTCGAATCTTCGAAAAACGTTTCTCGTGTTGCTTCGTACCATTCCAAAATAAATCGAATAACTTTGACTTTTTCTTGTAAAACTAAATCCATATTTTCTCCTAATCGTTGCTGAGGTTTAGCTTTATAAATCGTAATTAATCGAGCACAAATTTGATTGATTGGCATGAAAATAACGTGAGTCGTAAAGAAATCATCTAAGCTCGTGTCGCCTTCTTCATAATTAACGCAAATATAAGTTTCAAGAAAGTATTCGAGCATTTTCTCCGCTGTTCCCGACATGACGAAATATCTGAGAAAAAAAACGATTCGAATGCGTGAGTATTTCTCAACAGAATTGAATGATACTTGTAGCAGACTTGATATGTTCCATCGGATGTTTTAACGTTGATCGGAACTTTTTCGAGAAGAAGAACGTCTTTACCGAATTCTTTGAGTTTAATTGTATTTGCTTCGACATCGCGAAGTATTCGATTGAAATCGTCTTTATCGACACGAAGAAAATGCGTATTATCCTCGTTTAAAATAATCGTTGCAGTTCTAGACGACAATCAGAGTTTTTTTTTAAATGTTCTGTTTCGAAAGACAAACCTCGGAGAATTATTCACGAGACTTAATTTGCCGAAATCATCGCCCTCGTGAAATGTTCCGACGATGCCTTTGCCGTAAACGGCACATTGAACCGAACCTTTCAAGATAATATACCAAGATTTGCCCTCGTCGCCTTGAGTGAATACTAATTCGGCGAGAAAATGTTTTTTCTTTTGTTGTTGGGTGTTGAATTCAAATCAAACTCACAAACTTCGCCTTTGAACGGCCGAGCTTCGAAGATGAGAACACCGGCTAATTCTCGTTTGACAAGCGAGGATAGATGAGATAAAGCTTTGACATGTAATAATTCATCGTAGATAATTTCGAGATCATCAATTGTGCGTTCGTGTGGTCTGAAAAGAGTATTGTTCGATAATTTTAATAAAACGTCATTTCGCCTACGGTTTTCGTAGAATCATACGAAGCATTGCATCAGGTCCGACTTGTGTCAAGGTCATGATGACATCATTCAACTGTTCTTCACATTCATTCGATTGATAAGAACTATCCGGTCGACTTAATGTTCCATTTTCATCTCCGAGAAAACGATAGAAGAGATACTTATCTTTGAAATAATGTTCTTGAGAAACTAGACAACATGTTCGCAGTTAGAAGAAAAAAAAAAGAAGAAATCAAACAAATATTCGATTTGTCTCACCATGAGCAATAGCTCCCTCTTCGAGCAATGCTTGCCACATGCCAACGGCTTGACTTCGAGAATGAACGACTAAATCAAAATCAATTTGAGTTGAAAAACAATTTCTCGTTTTCGATGAAACGAACTTGGACTTTGGTGGATCAACCAATCGACCATTTCCGAGCCGACTAAACAACTTTTATGCATTTTTAAATGATATTTTCTATCGCGAATCATCTGCGGTGCTTTGAGAAGAATGCATGTTCGTAAGACAAAAGCAGCATGTTGAATACGAACGGATGTCAACTGAAAAAACAACGCGAGAGAGAGAGAGGGAGGTTTTATTTACTCAAATAAAAACAGAGCAAATACGATGATCGTACCGGTACAATTGGCAATGCCGGATTTCGAGCTAGATTAAATATGATTTTCGTAGAGATTCAAAAGAAATTGAACGAGTATGCAGATTTTTACTTGGATCATCTTTGAAAAACTTTGAACTTGCAACTTGTGGAATCAATGATGGATCGAATTCTGACGCTCGTCGTTTAGGGTCTTAACACATCAATAGAACGACTCTATTATCTTTCTTTGCTTTTGTTTTTCTCACCTAATGTATTCGTTATTTGACTAAGACTCGTAATAACTCCATGTAAATATTGTTTATTCCTCTAGAAAGCAATGGCATGACTTAAACTTAAGTTTTGAGCTCAGTTCATCTTGCCTCCCAAAGAATCTTGAAATCCTTTTGTTCAACACGTAAGAGCATTACAGCTGATGACGTTATAATTGTCGCATTGCGCGGTGTATCGTAAAGAATAGATTCACCAAAGGCAGCGCCTGCTCCCAAAGTACAAATTAACGTGTGTCCCTAAACAGAAAATTAATTAGATTCCTTTGAACGTAAATACACCGAATCAGTCTCCAACTTTGCCATTTTCTGACGGTACACAAACATCAACATTTCCACTGAGAATCGCAAACCAATTGGCACCAAGATCACCAGTTCGAAAGACTTTGAAAAGAAAACAAAAACATCGAAGAATTCATTTGTAGACAAAATAATTACGTGTAACTCCTTTTTCTAAATTTTCGAAATAACTGTAATAGCAAAGTTGTTGAATTAATAATGGATGAAATTTTTCGAAGGCTTTCACATCTTTTAATTTCGAAAAAATCGTGTCTAGATCATCACTTGTCCGGTCCGTTGGCCTGCAAACAGAATTCGACACATCAATAGAATTTTAAAAAAACAACAACAACAACAACAACAAATTTACCGTTTATCTAAACACTCGGTCCAATCTAATTGTATTACAATTGTTTGTGATTTATCTCCTAGTGGTGATCCACTCAAGAGTTTCATGACAAATGAAATCTCTATTCAAAATAAATTGACATGCAACGAGATAAATTCTTTTCTTCTCTAAGCAAAAAAGAAAAAAAGAAAAACGGTTTAATTACAAAGCAAATCGGCACAACGAGCAAATGCACAATCCCTGATGAGTTAGCTCACAAAACAGCGAAGCTTTGGCTTCCGTTTCTTCTCATTTCTCTTTTCATTCTTCACTCTCCACCTCTTTTGTTATATATTTAGCAGTCTTATTCATTCCGCTTATTTGATCTTCAAATTATAGAAATGTGTTAGATGTTCTTTCTTTCTTTCGATGAAAAACAACGGCTAATTATTTACATAGAAGATCTCTAAATAAAAGAATTACCTTGGAATGTGACAACAATAAAACAAAAAGAATAAGAAGAAGAGTTGACTGCTTTTAAGAATATGTTAGTGGTTCGTGCGGTTCGTTTTGGAAAATATCTTTTTAAACTAACGGATAAGACATGTTGTTAAATCGGAAGGAAGTAGAAAATGGCGGAAGAGAATTTTTCCGTTTCTCTTTCGACGATGTTCAACATGAATTTAACGAATAAATCAATCGATAAACACCAATACAAAAAAGAAAAGAAACAAGTCGGTCCTTTATTTAAAATCAACTCAATGTTTTGTTCTCTTGATTGATTTTTTCGTTGTCGAATAAAATCCGAACGTATTTGTCCTACGAAGAAAAAGAAATTCACTACTTAAATAATCGATAATTACCCAAGGAAAAGTAGGTAATATGTTTTGATAGAGTATAATTATTATGATTAATATGCATCGGGGAATCGAAAAAGGAAAAACTAGACGAAGAAAAAAAAACACGCTTGATTCTATGGAGATTTTTTCCTGCTGACAAATAACTTGCAAATAAATTGAGTTTCTCGTCGATCTGATGAGAAAAAAATGAGTTTTTAATTCGGTTGCTTTTCCTCCTGCGATCATAAATGTTGATCTTTGCTCCAAGCAAAGAAAAAAGATTAATTTTTTCTTTAAATTGAAATTTAAAATTTGTCGATAAATCTTTTCGACATACGTCATCAAACACATCCGTAATAGAATTTATTCATGCACTTAAATAGAAAATTTAATTTATTTAGATGACTTTTGTATTTCATTCATTTCTTTGAAAAAGATTCTTCTTAAGTAAAAAGAACAAAAGGTGATATACAGTACATTGGTGCCACTTGAGAACACGATATCAATAATAATTAAATTTCAGCCAGAAATAAAAAGAAATTTGCGTCTGTTATTCATTGTTAATGTAAACATTAACTTTAATTTTTTTTTGGCTTTATTAAATTACAGTTTATGAAATGTTCAATAAAAGAAATTTGACGATGTGCATCTTATAGAACTGTCGCTTATACGAGATCTTGTCTGCTCCTCTATTCTCTTTGTTTTGTAGATACGTATCTACGATTGATTTATTCTTTCTTTCGGCAAATTGAGATTACTTATTTCTTTTCCTTGGAAAGAAAGAAAAACATTTGATAGGTGTACTCTTATTTATCTCTTCTATCCTGAGAAAAAACTATTCCCGTTATTTATTCGTCTGAATATACCTCCTGCTTATCCATTTTTTTTCTTTATTTTTCGAGGGTGAATGAATAGAAATGAAAGATAATGAACGTTCTCGATAGCATACATATCCGGCTGTTTTCTTTCTCATTGTAGACATACGAGAAAAACAAATCAGTAGCTCGAAATCAATGATACTAAACTCGTCGATTTATAACGAGAGTCATTGCTCGCAATTGACTCGTCAAATTCACGAACGAACGTTCTATCATTGGCTTGCATTTGGCTACGGTCTTTTATTTCTTCTTGCTCTCACAGCTAATCTACGTGTTCTATTTAAATTATTTCAATATTCTCGACGTCGATTTCGTGATCATATACTTCTGTTAAATCTTTGTGCAGCTGATTTGTTTGTCACACTTGTTTACATTCCAAGTGAAATCTATGCTCATACAATTGGTCGTTGGCATAACAATGAAATTTGCAAGATCATCGCGGCACTGAAAGGTCTGGGAATCTATGTTTCATCGATGACAATCATCGGCATATCATTAGACCGATATTTATCAATTGTACATCCGCTCACTGTTTATCAATCGAATATAAGAAATAAACTATTCGTTATTGGCTCGTGGGCAATCTCAGCTGTAGCTTGTATACCTCAAGTAGGTTTGTTTTTCTGTAAAAATCGATTTGATTTCAAGAGAAAAATTTAGTTGGTTATTTTTAAACGTTATACGGACGCGAAATTGTGCCGTGAAATGTGTGCTGATATTCTATCATCCGATCCTGTCAAACGTTTGATTTACAATATCGGCGTTGGTTTATTTGCGTACATTACACCTTTAGTAACGATCTTCTATTCATATTTTCGCATAATCTACGTTCTACATAAACGTTCCGATGGGAAAACGTTTCGATTTGTTAAATGTCCAAATCATTCGACGATTCGCTCGCGATTCAATTCCTCGAGTCATTTTCAAAGTTCATCTTTAGTTCAAGAAGAAATCAATTCACATTCATTGCGAACAATCGCACGAGCGAAATACAAAACATTAAAACTCACTGTTCTAATCGGTAGATTATCGATTTTCTATTTGAGAAAAGAGAATCATCTTCTGTTTTTAGTTATTTGTTTTGTTCTTTGCTGGACGCCTTATTATTGCATCGTGTTTTTTCTGCTTTTAACCGATCCGCAAATCGATCATGAGAAAGTCTTAACAGGTTCGTTGGATTTGTCATCAAACGAACAACCGTCGAATAGCGAACGTTCGTTACTCATTTTCATGATGCTCGCTGTTTCGAATTCCGTTTTCGATCCGTTAATCTACGGTAAGACGAGTCGAATTCGATTTGATTTGACATTGAGCTTTATTCAGGATGTTTTATGGTTCGACCGATTAATTTTCATTGTTGTTGCCGGCGGCTTCATCGCATTCCTACTGAACGAGCAACATTCAAACTTGTTCGTCAACCGTTAACAAATGAAAAAGAATCGAAATTAACTGTTATTAAAAGTCATTTTAAAAACGAGAATCAGCAACGTGATGCTGCGATTGATTGTCAACTTTGAAACACAAACTGTTTTCCGTAGGAAATAGTCGAGCGCGCGCGAGAGAGAGATTTTTTTCTTTATTTTAAAAAACCACACAACTATTTCTTGGACGTTTTTGTTTTTCTGTCATCAACGAAATACAACAAGTTTATTTGAACCTAGAAGAAAAGACGGACATATCCGCAGATTTAACGTCCACGACCGCCACCTGGACCACCACGACCACGTCCACGACCTCGGCCACGACCTCGACCGCCTCTTGCTCCGCCAGCTGCACCTAAACATAGATTTCAAAATGTTCTTCAGTCATTTCGCTTCACTGATTTCTACGAACTCGGTCTTTCACGTTTAGCTTTAGCCTTCGGTGTATCATCAACAAGTAATGTGTCCAACGGAAGACTATCGGGCAAAACAAAATATCGAATATTATTGCCTAAACACAAAAACGAATCGAAAAACAAAAGAAATCAAACGACGAATTGAATTTACCAACCTCGAATAGTTATAAAATCAAGTGAAATCGGTTCGCCATTTTTCGGTGTTAATTTCGCCGATTTTAAATGCGTATTCATTGACATATCGACACCGACGACTGTACCGAATACATTTGAACCATTTTTAAGTGCAATTGTAACACTCTCATGAGTTAATTTCATTAAAAATCGAACGAGTTTCATTTTCTATCTCGATGAATCTTTGTCAAAAAGTAATAATAAAATAGACGAACACAATACCAGTTGTATTCTTCACACAGACACGCCGAGCAAAGAAGAAAGTAACGCGTGTTCAATGGAGAAAATTCAACTAATCGGATGAGATTTTTATTTGGTACCTCTATGGATGTTTAACAAAACAAAGGAAAATCAAAAACACTCGAGCGGCATCTAGTTTTCGTTCTCTGATATTTTTATTCTTTATTTCAATGAATTTTTTGTATGTCGAAGTTTAGTTTTTGAATGTAATCTTTCGAATCGGTCATATGTTCGTGGAGATAATTAATTCGATCGGCTTGTTCAGTTAATTGGTCGTTCATTACATAAGCTTTATCTTTTAAACTATGCAACAGCGAACCGATTTCGCAAAGAGCATCACCGATTTGACCGTCCATCGATGAGTCGACGGCATGAAGATCCGGTGCACTCGATCGAATATCAACTTCTCTCTTAAAACAACAAACACAAAATCTTTATTTCAAAAAAACGATTCTGCATAAACATACTCGTCGAATGTTTGTCGGCGGTGTTGGACTACTTTTTCTGTTAATTAATTGAATAAATTTCGAGATTTTCTTTCGTTGAAAACCAACTCGAAGCGTATCGATAACTTGCTGTTGTACACCTTTCAAACGACTGATATTTCCTCGGGCACCATGTACTGTTCTGTCGATACGATTCAATGTTACTTCGATGTTTTTCAATTGATCACCTTGATCAGCTAAATCGGTTAATGTTTCGTTTGCTTTTGCATCTGCATCTCGACATGATGATATCATATTATTGATTCTTTCGAGAAAATCGTCTTGTATTTTATCCATAGTTGGTCAAATCTTGATGATAGATGAAAGAAGTAAAAGTGAACGAGTTCATTGGCATATAAATATAGTCTATTGACGTCAATCATGTTTAGAATTGAACGTGACGCTGAATATTTGAGTTTTATCTTTCTTCATCTGTTTATTGGATATTTATTTATTATAGATAACGGATCAAATACAAAAGACAATATTAAATTTTGTTTTTCTTCGACGTTTTTTATTTTTTATTTTTTACTTTATATTAGTCATACTTGACAGTAACAATAGAGCAGAAAGAGAACATGAAGTTAGATTATGTAAATCAATCGATAGACATGTTATTTGTATGTAAAAAAAAAAGAGGAAAAAAACCTGTATGATTGATCTATAAATAACAAAAATCACTAAAGTGTAACGAATGAGCACGTATATATGTACTTTCGAATCGAATAAATCATCGGTCTTGATTGTAAGATACGATCATAAACGTATTTTTTTCTTTCATTTTTTTCGTACAAAACGAATTGAACATTTGATAAGTCGTAGTCAGAGTTATTATCTAATAAAAAAAAAGCAAACTAACTCGAAAGATCAATTCAATAGTTCATTTAGTTGAGTGAAATAAAAATCTCTTCTCAATCATGACAGAAAGTCATCAAAGTGGTAAGAATCGATACACGTATTGAACACAATCAAAATATCAATATGAGAATTTTTGTTAAGCCCGATCTCAAACAAGCTCAGACAGTGACAGTGATAGTACGTCACAGATCAGCGAAACACAACAAAATACGACCAATGTTTCTCGAGCAAATAATCAAGCATTAAATGTTCCTGGTGGCGTGCAAACAACAAGTTCGTTTCATTCGGTTTCAAGTATGGATTCATCAGCTGAAATGGCGAGATATTTTCCTGAAACCACTTCGCCAAGAGAATCAGCATATAAGTAAATACAAAAATAATTATCATTTTGTTAATTTTATTGTTTTTTTTTCAATAAAAGAGAAGAAAACAACGCTGCAAATCAACAAGTGGCTCAATATCCGACCGTGCCTGCACCGACTACAAACGTTCAACAACCTACTCACGCACCAGCTGTCATACAACAACAACAACAACAAGTTAGACCAGCTGCTCCAGCAGCACCTGTTCAACAAGGTATTCCAGCTTATTCGTCTCAAGTCGAAGGATTATCTGTTGCACAAGTGGTAGTTAATGATGTTATTATTGATCTTCAAGCGAAAGTTATTAATGAAACTCAACAGAATTATTATGACGAGTCATCGAATGGAAATTATTTAGGTAGGAAAGCGAAATATGATTTGTATTTTGTAAAAAATAGATTTTTTATAGAACAACTTCCACCAATTTATATTCGAGCACCTAATCCATCGATTATTCTTCGTTCGGATATGCAACGTCTTCGTGCTCAACTTGCTGCCAAACCACCAGGTAATCCGCATTCGTAATTAAATATTTTTAATTGAAATATTTTCGATGTTTAGTTGTCAATGCTCCTCGTGGTTTCAATCAATTTCAAGGACCTAGTTTTCCACCTCCAAATCCATACGCTTCATCAAGTCTTAGTTTCTTAAAAAGTCATTGATTATTTTCTATTTGTTTTCTTTTTCAAGGTCCATACGGTGGTTATTAACTGATAAACTGTATAAACATCGATTGATTCAACTGCTCAATTCGAAATTTCATATAAATAACGTTCTTTTTTCTCGTTCGCTCTCTTTTCTTTTCATTTACCTTTTTTTTGGCGTAGATATTTATGTTATCAGTTCTTATTCATCACATACAAATAAATTAGTAGTCGATTGATCTATAGAATCAGAAAAAAAGACGTATATATTGCCTTGAATATATTTCGAAATCCATTGTGTATTTTTTCCTTGAAATGATCGCATTAAATTATGTTTACTGAATCATATTAGACATCATCGACAGGTGAAGAACATCTAGTGATTGAGAAAAGAAAACGAAATGAACCAAAGAAAAAGGATTTTCGCCAATCATTGTATAGTCAATGACAACGTTAACAGTCGCCACACATCGAATAGATAATGTTCAAGGTTTAAATAAATATCGCATCATTGAATTGCTACGCCTGGATAATATCGTCTTCTGATTTATTTCTTTTCTTGTAATCGAATAATACAAACAGTCTTAATAGCGAGGTAAGAAGAAGACGAAGAAGATTGCATCGGTAATATCGTTTAAAAGTTGAAAAGAATCAAAAACGATAAGCAATATTTGAACTATGGCATCAAGACCTCCAAATACGACCGATGAAGAAACATCGAGTTCATTACAAGAATGTATCGATCAATGTTTTGAAGTTCATCATCAACGAGTTGAACAACGACGTGCTCAACGAAAAGCTCGACATGCAGCACGACGAGGTCAACAACATCAAACATTAACTGCGTCAGTCAATTTGCAACCTGAACAAACAACAGCCACCACCACCACGGTCGAAGAACATCATCAATTGCAAGAAGGTCATGATAATATTGGTTCTATTGGACAAACTAGTGGTACATCAATTCCGACTGGCACAGTTGAATATACAACAGAATCGTATCATATTCAACAACCTCTAGCAAATCAAACAGATACAATTACACATGTACAAGGTTCTGATGACAATTCAACAATTGCATCTCAGACATTAAATTATTCTCAAATTGAAAAGCCATCATCACCTCAGCCAAGCGACTCAGGAAGTGATGATACTCGCGAAGATCAAGAATTAACTGACTTAAGAGTTTGTGTTCTTAATTGTTATTCAAAGTTTCAAGGCCAAATCTGCAAACAAAACATACAACCATGTCCAGAACTATCACAAGAAATTCACTCACAAACCTACCAACAGAATATTCAACCGCAATCATATCAGCAGCAAACTCTAACAACAACAGCGGAACAATGCATTGAAGAAACACGAAAACCATATCAGGAACTTCGACAGCCAGCTGTAACAACAGCACCAACACACGTTCAAGAAACATATCAACAGCAGCCGGATGTACAACAACAATCAATTGTAACCACAACGGAACAATGCATTGAAGAAGCAAGGCAACCATATCAGGAACTTCGACAGCCAGCTGTACCAACAACAGGAACAACACATGTTGAAGAAACACAGCAGTTATATAAAGAACTCCGACAGCCAACTGTGCCAGTAACAGAACAATATGTTCCTCAAACACATCAACAACAACCGGATATACAACAAACCTATCGACAGTCCACTGTGTCAACAACAGAACAATATGTTCCTCAAACACAGCAGCCAACCAAATCAACAGCTGATACAGCTATTCAACAAACAGAGCAATCTGTCTCAACTTATCTACCACCAGAAGCCGAAACAACACATTACACAACCACGACTACAGTTGCACAACCTTCTCAAACTCAACAGTACACACGATATCCACCATGTCCGCCGTGTCCACCATGTCCTCCATGTCCACCATGTCCACCAACTCAACCATACGTTACTGAATACTATCCGCCAGAACCAGTGTATCCTGAAGTGACACTACCACCACCCGAAATTCCAAAACCGTACATTCCACCTCCAGTTCAACCACCTACACGATATCCACCGTGTCCACCTTGTCCGCCATGTCCACCAACTCAGCCGTATATACCTGAACCATACGTCCCTGAATATCAACCACCAGAACCAGTGTATCGTGAAGTACGAATACCACCACCCGAAATTCCAGCACCATATATTCCACCTCCAGTTCAACCACCTACACGATATCCACCGTGTCCACCTTGTCCGCCATGTCCACCAACTCAGCCGTATATACCTGAACCATACGTCCCTGAATATCAACCACCAGAACCAGTGTATCGTGAAGTACGAATACCACCACCCGAAATTCCAGCACCATATATTCCACCTCCAGTTCAACCACCTACACGATATCCACCGTGTCCACCTTGTCCGCCATGTCCACCAACTCAGCCGTATATACCTGAACCATACGTCCCTGAATATCAACCACCAGAACCAGTGTATCGTGAAGTACGAATACCACCACCAGAAATTCCAGCACCATATATTCCACCACCACCTCAACCAGTTCCACGATACCCACCGTGTCCACCATGCCCACCATGTCCACCACCTCAACCAACTCCACAATTTCCACCATGCCCACCTTGCCCACCATGTATACCAACTCAACCATACATACCAGAACCATATATTCCTGAATATCATCCGCCAGAACCAGTATATCCAGAGGTAACAATACCACCACCAGAAATTAAAACAGAATACATCCATCCACCGATTCAACCAGCTCCACGATTTCCACCGTGCCCACCTTGCCCACCATGTATACCAACTCAACCATACATACCAGAACCATACGTACCAGAACCATACATTCCTGAATATATTCCACCAGAACCAGTGTATCCTGAAGTGACACTACCACCACCAGAAATTCCAGCACCATATATTCCACCACCACCTCGAACAATTATACGATATCTACCGTGTCCACCTTGTCCACCATGTATACCAACTCAACCATATGTACCGGAACCATACGTTCCTGAGTATATTCCACCAGAACCAGTCTATCCTGAAGTACGAATACCAACACCAATTCCGGAATATATACCTCCACCACCAATACCTGTATACGAGCCACCTCCACCAATTTATTATCCACCACCACCGGAAATACCACAGCCATATATTCCACCACCTGTTCAACCCATACCATATGTTCCTCCACCTTGTCCTCCATGTCCACCATGCATACCAACTCAACCATATGTGCCTGAACCATACGTTCCTGAGTATATTCCACCAGAACCAGTCTATCCTGAAGTACGAATACCAACACCAATTCCAGAATATATACCTCCACCTCCGATACCTGTATACGAGCCACCTCCACCAATTTATCATCCACCACCACCAGAAATACCGCAGCCATATATTCCACCACCACCTGTTCAACCTATACCATACGTTCCTCCGCCTTGTCCTCCTTGTCCACCGCCTCAATATATAACAAAACCGTGTCCACCATGTGCTCCCTGCCCGCCAGCTCAGCCATATGTTCCACCACCTATTATTGCTCCACCGGTTCCCGAATACCATCCACCACAACCGGTTCGTACGGAAGTCCCAGTCGTGCGTGAACCCCCAACAATTATTCGACCACCACCTATACCTTACGCACCAGCACCAGCTCCGGAAGCAGCACGTGTTGAACATGTTCACACCGGTGGAAGTGACCGATGGTGTATTAGATGTTGCTGTAAACCAGGTCAATCATTAATAAAAAAAATTGTTCATAAACAAGTCGACGGTAAACATTCTAATATTTATTTTGTTGTTTTTTTTGCTGAAAAAAAAGTATATTAATTCATATTGCAGAGGGTGGTGCACAAGAAGAAGAATGCTATCTTGATTATGCATCGATCATGGATCAATTGGAAACTAAAATCACTGTTCGATATGGAAACAGTACAATGGAAGAAGGCGAAGCTTTTGTTTGTGGTTCGTACAAATTCAGACTTGTTTAAGAGATTTTAATTGATTTGCTTTTTTTTTTCTTGTGACGTATTTAGGTGGTTACAATGAACAAATACGTATTACTGACTTTCCTGTTTATGTATCGGGAGCAGACGATCCTGGATTGACGCCGCTTGTTTGAAATGCTTAGGACATTGTTTTTAAAAAATACTCTAGATTCAGTTTTGCAGATTAAAAACAATATTTATTATTTTTACTTCTGTTTTTCTTATTTTATTAGTATAGCACAAAAAAAAACAAGAATTTCTCTTTTTTTTTTGATTTACGAAATAAAGTTTGCTCGAAGGCGAATATCTACTTTTGATAATTTTCTCCGCTGTACAGAAACAAGAACGCACAACTAATCAATGGAAATAAACAAGTGATTGGCCAAACAAACCAAAGATGTTTTTGTTGACCAAGAGGTATCGTCACCGTTAATTCTCTCGGTGATTCAATTCCACTTTCGATCAACGGTGCTGGACAGCCAGCGCCTAAATACGGACAAGCTTTCGACGTAAAATGAATAACTGGCTCGGGTAAATCGAGTGTTTCATAGAATTGATCGTCGTTGGCTGTCGCATCTAAATATCGACTATGAATATTAATCGCAAATCGTTGCGTTTGACGAAAAGGGAATTGAGTTGAATTGTACAAAATGAAACAATAAGCAAATGGATGTGATTGTGACGCTGATGTTTCGATGTTGATTGTGCCGAGAATTGTTGCATTTAGTCGATAGAGTTCATCGGGTTCAATGTAGAGATAAGGTGGCAAACGATGCCAAACGAATAAGCATCGAGTTGGCGTCGATGGATCGGGATCGACGACATATTCGAGACGAGTATGAAAACCGTTGCTGATATGTCGACTACCGATTTCTGGAGCCGATTGAATTATGCTCGGCAAAAAGACGAGAGAAAGCACAACGAACAGTTTCATTTGATTGAATAGAAATGATGTTCTTCTCTCTCTTTTTGACATTTAAAGTTCAATTGGAACGAAATTTTAAACCATCGATTCATATTCGCTTACAGATGTCACTTGTTTACACGCAATTTTTAAGTTACTTGTTCCCTTTTTATTTGTTTTAAAATGACCATCGAAAAAAAAAGAAAAACATTATAAGATACTAACAAAAAAAAACACCACCGAATAACGAACATTATACATTGAATAAACGATGAACATTCACCTGACTGAAAAGAAAAAAAAAAGAAAACAACTAGTTAGGAAATTGTTGTTCTAAGAACGATCGTTTCTCTTGATTAGCTGGTTCACTTGGAACGAATTTTAGATTAAACTGTTTCATTGTCGCGTCAAGAGCTTGCTGATTGCCGGAAAAGTAGGCTGCTATGGCATTATGAAAAAGAAGTAGCTGTTTTTTCATGACTTTAGTCTAAAATTCGAAGAAAAAAAAAGTTAAAAAAAAATCCAATCAAAGATTAAACCTGATTTTCATCGAGAAATTTCATTTTAATATTCACATCACATTTCAATTGTTCGTATTTGTCTTTATATCGTTCTAATTCTTGTTGTTTATCAGTTAGTTTCGAACTTGGCGGAATTAATTCTAATTCAGTTCGACATGCATCGTATTCTAACCGAGCTATTTCATAGGATCGTATGGTACTCATTGTGTCTTCAATTGTTTTATTGCAGAGTGTATCGAGTGTTGACGTAAAAAAGTTCAAAGCACTTAGTAGAACTTCACCGTGACGAACTAAGAGCGTTTGTGTTTCAGCATTGTAGCCGAATTCATCGCAGAGATGAAAAGATTTGTGTTTCAGTTCGAGAAATGTGTCACCTTAAATGAAGATCTGCTTTTTTTTCTCGAATCAAAGAAGAATATTTTCACGAACTTAAAGCGCGTTGCGTGTGAAGTAAATTAAGAAAATGATTTGTGTAACTTCGAGATAAAGCAAGAAGATTTTCATAACGACGTTTTGCTTCTTTAAGTTGCTGGAAAAAAAGTCAAAAAGAAACTTTTTTCAATTCAAATTTTCGCTTCTTAATTAACCTCGATTTGCGTGTCGAGTTCGACATCCACTGTTCGAGTTGTTTTGCCTAGTTTTTCGTAGATACTTTGCTTTGTGCATTTGTATGTCGATCGGCCCCATTGTTTCAATTTGTCAATCGTCGGTCCAACGGCTGCAACAGCTGCTGCCGACGACGCTGAGATCTTCGACATATCAGGAATGGAGATTTTTCGTTCGTTAACCATCGATGTGACGTTCGAATTCGTGTTGGAAGAGAGTTCTTGAGATGTCGATAAAGTTATCGGAGGATCCGTTCGGAATGTTGCGGCATCGGATAGACTAACATAAGATGAATGCTGCTGTTGTTGTTGTTGTTCGGGTGAACTTGGTTGTACATCGAGATCGATATTTGAGAAATGATTTGAGCTTTGTTCATGATTGTCTGATGTCGTATTGAGATTATCTATTGAGGAATTGGTTTCAGCAGCATGATCTGAACCAAACGCACTTGCAAATGAAGTCATTTTCGTTAAATCTATCTAAGAATTTAGAGAAAAACAAGTCAAATCAAGCTATATTATATTTGTGTTCTGTGGTGCAAATGACTTTATATTTCTATTATTCGATTTGTCTATGGTGGAATCGAAATCAGTTCTGATAGATGTCACTGGAAATCAACCTGTTTCAATCAGAGATCTTTGCTTTTGATATTTTCAAATAAATGTGTTTGTTTTTTTTTCTTTTAATATAAGCACACACACAAAAAAGAAGAAAGAAAGGTAAGGACGGACGAGAAAAAGAAAAGAAAATCAATTGACCAAAACAACAACACAAGGTGAATAAATCACCGGTAGCAAAACAAAAAAAAAAGAAAATTGTTTGTTTTTTTCTTATTCTGGAAGTATTTCTATCAATTGAACGTACGATTCATTGGGGGATTTGATTGGTTTTTCTTAATAAACTAAAGTAAGAGAAGAGAAAAAAAATCATTTCATGCAGTAAAATATTCGAAATAAATAACGAGAATATTCAGAAGCCAAATGTACAGCATGCGAATAAACGAGACAAAGCACCTGTCTTTCGAGAAAAACAACAATCTATGATGGATAGAGAGCATTGGACGTTTTATATACTGTTGACAATTGAGTTTCTGGATATGATCTAAAGTGAATTTCAATAAAAATTGACGCGAACTTTTCCATTTTGTTTGGCTTACATTTGATGATTCGTATTCATTCTTCTATAGAAATTTTGATTTCCTATCGGAATGTCATTTGTACTGTTGTAGGAAATCGGTTGATTATAATAATAATTATACTGTTCATTGTAGGTTGACACATGTGAATTGTAATAAGTTGATGACTGATTATACGAATATGAATAATAATATGGCGAATAATATTGATTTGCTGATGGATAAGTGACCGAGGATTGTTCGAATGGATGATAATATGGAATGTTCGATGAGAGATCTATATGAAATGAACAACGGAAAATCAAATTATGTTTGGTTTTGTTTTTCCTTACGTTCGCAAGAGTTTAGATAATTTTCTAAATCGTTTAAATCAACAAATGGATTGAGAGTATCGTTTTGATATAATAATTCGTTTTCATATTGATGATTTCTTATGAACGGCAGAGAATATTCGATTTGATTGATAAGAATCGGTTGAGAAAGAAGATATTCATTAGCTAATGTCGATGAGAGAATAAATTCTTCGATGATTGTTGTTAAAATCGACGATGAAAATAATTCATTAATAAACGTTAATTTGCCCGAAATTAAATCCGTTAGAATTTCTTCGTATTCGTTTTCTTGTTTTCGACAATTGAGAACTAGAAAATAAAGTCGAATTTCGAATGAAACAATGTCAAAATGTCGTTGTTTTGACGTACATAGAACGTAGAAATAAAAATATTTGACTATTAATGTGATTTCATCGAGATGATCGTTGATCGTTCGAATGGAATGTTTCGAGAGAAAATATTGAATTTTTTTCGTGCAAAATAAATTCGCACGATTGAATTGTGTCGAACATTTTCTGAACAAATGAATAAATTTCTTCGAAAAAGAAAAAGACCGAAGATATTCACGTACTTTTCGAGTTCATTTTCGAGATGTTTGACTTTTTCTGTTTGCTTATCAGTTGTTAAACGAATGAAATCGTGTATTGATTTAGTAAAATTAGCTAACGAATATGATAACTTATCTAGACCTTTTGCACCTTGAATTAATTCATTGACAATATCAGTAAATATCTGCGTTTTCGAAATGATCAACGGTGACGACGGAATTTGCTCGTCCGTTGTCGACGAAACAACCGAATGAAATGACAATGGTGTTGAACTTTGACGAGAATAGGTTTGATCATTGAGTTGTGATAAACAATGAGAAATTGGCGATTGTTGAGTCGTAGCAATGGTCATGTCTAAGATTAGAAACAGAATTTGATGTCGTTTTCGTGTTTTTATCAGCGAGCATTTTCGTGAGAACGAACGTGCGTTGACCTTTATTTACCTTTGCAAAGAGATTCGATTATTTCGTTAAGAAGATTTCGAATGGTTAACTCATTTTCTTCGTCTTGTTCGGTCGAGAATTTCAATTTAAAACGTTTTTCGAATAATTGATGGTCACGACGGCGACGTTTCAATCGTTCGATCGACGAACATTTGATAATCGGTGACAACGAACGATTCTTACGATTGACAATCTTCGTTGATTTCGATTTGTCTTGACAAAACGGGAGAATTGGACATGAAAATGACAGTGCATGATATCGTTGTTTAGTTTCTAGATCGAGTTCGATTGATGAATCGTTTGGCGATGGAAGAGACCAATTTGACAGGGAAATCGAATGACGTTTGAGATGATTCTGTTGTTCGGAGAGAATCGGCGGCGGAGGAGTCGGCGGATAATCGATGCTCGATGATGACGATGACGATGATGAATACGATTTCGTTAGTTGAATTTTAGCTGGAATACGAAGAGCTGATGAAAGACCATCGGCATTCGTTAGCATTTTAATCGATGGAGATGTTTGAGGAACGATGAATTTCAAGAATTTCGAATCACTGTGAAAAGATGTTTTCGTTAAATCTGCTGATGTAATTACCGGAGAGACAACAACCGACTAAACGACAAATTGCAGATCGAGAGAGAATGTCTAGTTTTGTTCTTACTAAATTAGCGCTTGTTTGATCAGTTGAATCTAAAACATCGGACATGTGGGTATATTTTCAGCTGAAAAAATCTTTGCTCGAACCCTTCCTACCGTCAAAAAGTTTGTCATTATTTAGATTTCTTGAATTGATTCGTCGTTTTGACGTTGACATCATACTGTTCACGAGAATTCAAGCAAACTTCTCTCAAGACCTTGAAGTTTATTTTTTGAAGATTGGAATAGAGAAAAAAAAGAAGGAGAGATGATAGACGCTAGTTGTTGTATGCCAAATGGGAATGGATATAAACATTAACGAATAGAATTTGTTCTGTTTCGATCTGTGGCAATTACTATGACAACAGAATTTCAATATGGCGATGCTGAAGGAACGAGAAAAAACACACATACAAACATACACACGCAGATTTTTTCATGATGCTCATACTCGACTGGTCGTATGTCTTTGATAGAGAACAATTATATGTTTTATATTCTTGGCTTGATAGTATACCATTTACGAGAAAAAAAAGACGAATTGAAAAAGATTTTGCCGATGGAGGTATTCTAAAAATCCAACCGATCGAATAGATTTGAGAGAAAGAGAGAGAAAATAAAATAATGTGTGGATGGTTCTTTTTGTTTTGCTTCTTCTTTCAGATCTAAATTGTCTGTCTCGTTTTTCGTTGTCTCTTTGCCTCTCGTGTTTGTGCTCTTCTCTGTGTTAACACTTCTGTGATGTCTTGGGATATTGAATTGGATGATCAATTATTACAAGATCTTTATGCATGGATTGATCAAATACCATTAAGTCGACCTAAAAAGCGTATTGAAAAGGATTTTTCCGATGGTGGTAAGATATTCCATCGAATTCGAAACATTTTTTGTTTTGTTTTGACAACATATTTATATACATAAATACTCATTGATTAATTGGCAAACAAATGTCAATATTTTCATTTTTTAGTGTTGGTCGCTGAATTAGTGAAATACTATTTCCCAAGTTGGGTACGAATGTCAATTTCGAAAAGAAAACAACAACAAATTTACGTCTGTTAATAGGTCGATCTGCATAATTATGCAGCAGCAAATAGCACGCAACAGAAGTTAATTAATTGGGGCCTATTAAATCGGTAATTAATTAATTGCAAAGAAAACTAAATGAAATTGGATGTCACTGTTTTGAAGAAAAATCTTTGTTCGTTTTGGTATGAATGTTCCCGAGCAAGTTATGCGTGGTATTAGTCTCGGTCGACAAGGCTTAGTTGAAGTTTTTCTTTATAATCTTCGAACGAAAATCGATGAGTATGTACAAATAAATCATTTTTTCAATTAACAAAGAGAGAAAATTCGAAGAATTGAATTGATACGAAGAACATTTTGTCATTCGAGAAGTCGGTTTTCCTAAATTGTCGTCTGCTCTTTCAGCTATCTCTATGGAATGGAAACGAATCCTAGTGATCCTCAATATCGGTTCGTTTGTCTTGTGAATGTGCCGTGATGTTCTTTTTTTTCCTATTTACTAACACATCCTACTAATGAATAACAAAGATCTTAGTGCGGATTTGTTATTTTTAAACAATTCAAAACAAAAAAACTAAAACAGATATTCAAATGTTTTCTATTCATTATTTCAGTGTACTTCATCAAAAAGCCAAAACAAGCGAAACAAATGCAATAACACCACGACAACCACCACCACAGCAACAATACCCTCAAGCAAATGACTACGGCAATTATAATAATGATTATTCACCAAAATCGAATAGTAAGTCAACAGAACGAAAATGCCAAAAGGTAGACAAAGGAAAAACAAACATTTTATAGATAAATTCTCTTCGGGAATAGTTTATTTCGAACCAGGTGATGAGATCTGTGCCATTTGTTCTCCTTCTTCTTCTTATTTTTTGAGTTTGAATTAAATTCTAAAGAATCTTTGATTTTCTAGACCCACCGCCAAAGTCTCGAATGCCTCCTGCACCGTAAGTCGTTTTTGTTTCGCCAAAACTCTGAGTTTAAACATCGAATGGTTTTAGTTTGCAAAAAAAATCAACGTCAATGCACAGTTTAAGTGCAGATATGGTCAGTCGAATTGAATACGATGAAAAAGAACAAGAATGTTTAGCAAAAGATGAGCAAATTCAAGTAAATCATTCATTCTTCTTCTTCTTCTTCGTTTCAAAGACAAAATATTTCGTCGTTTTTGAAGATTTTACAAGCCAAAATCCGTCGTCTTGAACATTTACTTCATTTGAAAGACATTCGCGTCGAAGATTTAGCTGAAAAACTCGATCAAACCCGAGGCATGCCCGGAGCTAATAATAACCGTCCGCATCAAACCCATTTGCCTTTTAACGGACGTAAATAAAATAATAATAATAATAAAAAAAAAACAAAAACCCGTAGAAACGCAAGACTCTCGCATAATCAGTGCTGCCGCTTAGAAATGTTTTCTTCTTCTTGTCTATTGATTTAATTTTCTTTATGTATAAAAAAAAACGACTTCATTTCAATGCAGATTTGCTCTTATGACAAAGAAAACCATAGAAAATAACTTATATATGCCTGTGTATGTATATATTTCTCTTCATAACAGTAAATATCTTATTGAAATCAAGGAGAAAAAGAAGATTTTAGTTCGTTTTCCATTTGTAAGACTAGCAATCATAATAATAAGAAGAATTAGAAAAAAAACCAACAAAAAATAACAAGAAATTTGTTCACTGAAAAATTCTTATGAACGATTGAGAGAGAAAAATGTCTTGAGTGAACGTTTCGAACGATGATTTCCATGAAAACGAGCTTTGACTTGTTTGTCGGCATGAGTATCTTGAAATTGAAAACAGATTTCGATGTCAATCGAATGTTTAGTTGGCTAAAATCTTACCGTCATGAGCTTCGTTTTCGGTTGATTTTTGTCGTGACAACGATCGAAATAAGAATTTGTCGGCAAATGCTTTATTAAGATTATTATTTTCCGAATATTCGGATTTATTCACAAGAATAAACTTCGAATTCGTCGATGTCCAAAGACGTTGAACATTGTAGACTTTCTCATCGTCGGAAACTAATCGACGTTTGATCGGCATACGTCGATTATTTCCGTTGTACTCGGTTTCTTCGACTAGAGCGTAATCATTCGGTATCCCGGACAGATGAATTTTACTTAATAACTAAAAGGAAAAAGTTCGAATTTCCAAAGAAAAACTAAGAAATTTACTTGAGTTATAACGTGAGCAGCTGTTGAATTGATCGGCGTACGGAATGTCGTGCGGTTTTGAATCGAGGAAATATTGTGAATTGTTATGAGAAACGTTCCGTTCGAACTCGGACTCGTTTTATCCAAGAGATTCGGAAGTGTCAGATGCTAAATAAAGAAGAAATCGAAAAAGAAAAAGCAATGATTGTGAATTTACTGATGTTTGAGTTTTCTTTTTGCAAAGGATAACAGTCTCTCGACCGACACGATCGATCACTTCGAGAACACGTTCGTGTTTTTCCAAAACTCTCGCTGGATTATCCGTATGCTTTGACGATGATGACGCTTTCTTTTTCCATGTTTTCGATGATTCCGTGAGAATGATATCACTGATTGTCTCGCCCGTTTGCAGAAATTCATTACTCTTACCAATCTAAATCAAAATTCAAGAATAAATCAAAACAAAAAATGACTCTCGATCGAACCATTTCGATTAATTCTTCGACAGTTGTGTATTGCGTAACAGCAAACGGTCGAAACTCTTCATCTCGTCCTTCTTTTCCGTAGACTTTGACTTCGAAAGTTTTGTGTTTCGGTCGAATCGAATCTCGACTTGCCTGAAGAGAAAACAAACAAATAAACCCAATCCGAATGTCATTTCAGCTTACTGTCGTTGCCTCCGTTGGATCAACCGGTCGTCTCAAAATTCGATTTCGAAATAAATGCGGCGTATTCGAAAACGACGGATCCTGTTCGATGTTTTTCACGACGACAGTTTCCGTGATCTTCGAGTAAATAAACAACGTCGCCAATTCCAACGGCACGTTCGAATTATCGCGTAGCCGCACGTGTCGATAACCAGGCCGTAGGCATTTCAACGGCATGACACGTTGAGACATGAGATGATTGCTACTGGCATCGTAGACATGAAACCGAATGAACGCTAAATCGAGATAGAAAATCTAGGAGAGAAAATGTCGATGAGTTGTTTTCGAAGAAATCGGATTTACTTGGAAGACAAATGTGTCTTGCCAAATGGGATTGAGCGAGTTTTTGACGGATGGTTTCGTTTTCTTCGAGAGACAATCGATCGGTATGCCGAGCAGTTCGATTTCAATGTAAACGCTGATTGTTGAACTGACATTTTGAGTTAAATATTGCCCAGAAATAATCTACGTAAAAACGAAAGTTAATCATCGATCGAAAAGTTCGTTTTCTCTTGTTTTTACAGTTATTGCTAATTCCGAACAAGGACCTTCGCGTTCGGTTAACGAAGGATTGAATCGACCGTATTGAAAATGATCTTTATCCCAGAAAACACTCGGCTTGAGAACATAACCACAGTTGCCATTCTGTTCGAATAACGATAAGTTAAGAATCTGTCCAGCATCTAAAAAAAACAAAAGACAATGATCATACAGCTAAAATTTCGGTTTACCAAGAGTTTGATAATTCGTTGCGGCTAATCTAAATGAAAAACATGATGATTCGAAGCAAAAAAAAGAGCGACTAACTGAATTCCATAGATCCACAGATGTAAAGGATTGAAATTCGATGAATCGACTCGAAATCCGCTTGGATAACAACGAACTAGCTGCGTTTCCGTGTGTCTGCAAACAGAACAAAACAGATTTTGTCTCGAATTCAATTTGATTTGCATACGCAATTATATCAACGCCTTGATTTTTACATAATTTCTTCGCTTTATTTTCGATTAACGAGATGATTTGATGTGCAGGCGAAACTTGATCGATCGATCTCGAACTTTCAGTACCTAGAAATCTCGTTTTTAAGACCGATTTCGGGTCAATCAATCGACGTACTTGTCGTGCTCGGTTGAGCAACGAGCTGCTGCATACTTCGTTTGGGCGGTTTTCGTGTCAATTTCAAGCCCATTACATTCGTCGACGTCGACGAGCAAGTTATACCTGAAAAAACCAAACAATGATTCACCGTGAATTGTTGCCAGTTCTTCTCTAACCTCGAAATTTAATTGCTTGAGTATAAATCACAATATCCGACAGTTCTTTAGCAACGACAATCGCCGGGATTTTCGAAACCGTATTCATCGGTTTGAGATTCTTCGCTATGTGATTCACATCGATTGAATTACAGCTTTTCAGACGTTGTCGTGGCTCGGTATCCATGATACTGTATCGTCGTCGATAGGTCCTTCTATTCAAACAAAAGATCGAATAGTTTTTAGTTTATCAAAAAAACAAACCAACAAAATTACCTATCGTCGTACGTGTCTTGATCGACGACGTTAATCGGCAGAGTCTTTTTCAAATGATACATCGGCGAGTCAGTAACTGAATTCGATCGTTGCGAGCCTCGTCTCGTGTATTGTTCATCGTTGTACTCATCAATTAGCTCATCGTCATCCGAATCTTCATCATCTTCGTTTTCATCCGGTGTTGAATAGATCGAATTTCGATAGTTAACACTCAGCTGAATCTTTTGCTTGCTCAATTGAGTTGTCGAATGCATTTTATTGATTTTCTTGTTTTTAATGAGAATTTTGTATTTGAGCTGATTTGGCGATGGGAGAAGTGGATCTTCGTTGAGATCGCTCTCGAACATATATTTCGTGATTAATTTCTCGCCGAAAACCTTGACAAATGTTTGCGCCATTCGAGCTTGTTGAATCAACGAACATCGATTTTCAATTGAGAGAATAACCGGATAGGGCGAAGTGAGAAATGCACTTTCGTTGATAACTTCAACGACTAATTTAAACGAAATTTTACTGACAAACGTTCGACCGTGATAGATCACCGGATAACCGTCGTCGCCGTCCCAACAATCGAGCTCGATACAACGACAACCAGAGAGAAGAACCTTTGTTTTTAAACACAAATCAAATCTCAAGAGGAAACGAAAAACAAAGTTTCTTACCTCACGATACATTTCAACAGACGATTCGCCACGTAGTTGATGTCCGGTTAAATACGTATTATGGGATGAAGCAATGAAATAATACGATAACGGATAATCCATTTCCTAAGGAAAAAATTTTGAAAAATAGAAAAAGTTTGTTCGAATTTCATCGACATACTTGATCGAGATTTTTCGTGTGTTCATTGACAAAGGCGTAGTTTTCTTTGTCGAGTAAATATCTCGAAAAACCTTCGAATGACAAGACTTTATTCCAGCGATTCTGTCGGTTTGGTTCATGTCGCTAAATCAAACGCACAATCGATTCACAAAAACAAAAAAATCTCTTAAATTCGTCCTACATAAATGATTTGTTCGATTTCGTAGTCAGTTTTCTCTTCTTTTTGATGTTCGACAAGAAACTCTCGGACTTGTTCTTTCGTAATGAAATAATTGCTTCTCGTATGCGTACTAATCGCATAGCACGGTATCGATGAAATGGCAATCATATCGTAGATTCTTCGAATATTAATATCGATCATATCATCGAGAATATTTCTCGTGATTAGACCGGTAAAATGCCGTGAAACATCGAAGAAATCGGTTTTATATTGATCTTTAATCGAATAATCTTGTTCGATGGCGAATTCCGATGCGAATTTATCGAATAGATCTTTTAAATCTCGTCGACAATGAAAGTAAAACGACTTGAATAACTCGACGAAATCCAAGAAATTCATATGATTATCATCGATGTTCCACGGCGAGGACGAGTCCGGCGTTTGGCTCAAATTAGTCGTGCGTTTATTCGGCACTGAGTTGCTCAATGAATTCGCTGAATGTTGAGTCAACGGATGAGTTGTTAAGCCTGAACGTTGTTTGCTGTTTGCCGAGACCGAACGAACGCTTTTCGTTTTGCTATCGAACGTTTTCGATTTGTTCCGTAGAGTTGAATACTGTTGACGTAATTTCGACGTTGAAATCGGCTCGGATTCGGTTGAAAAGCTCGTCTTTCGATCTTGTTCGAATTTAGCTCGTCGTTTGAGTCCGATGTTCGACCAGGATTTCTTCACACTCGTTGATTTCTTCGACGACGAATGATCTCGTTCGTACGCAAACAAAGAATTCGAGTTCCATTGTCGTCCGCCGAAGTTCAGGATCGCGATCATCGGTGTCGGACCTTGAAATCGTTCGTTTTCGTGGTACAACGAAAGATACTGATTTTTCAGCCAGATGATTCGTCGGTCGGAACAAGCACGATGCTTTCGGTATTGAGTTATTAGTTTATCAATGCTTTGATACCAAATCTGCGAGCAATGTTTCGGACTGATAAAGCAAAGCGTTCTGAAAGCAGAGACGAATTTTGTCTCTCGTTTGTTCAGCAGAAAAAGAAGAAAAGTGTTTACTTGTTTTCACTGATTGATGAACCGTAAACGATGGTGAAACAGTTCTCGGGATTGGTGATGTCGTTTAGTTTGTAGCGTTTGATAATCGGCATGAGATCGCAGTGAAGGATCCCGTTTCGGATGTGTTTGACGTATTTTAGCTGAAGAAAACCTTCGTCCATATCGACGAACGCAACGTCACGTAAAATGTAACGTTTCATCAGAATCGAATAATGTGCGCTGTCGTTAAGACTTTGATTAGTTGTTTCGTCGTTTTCAACATTTCGATACGTGTCCCACGAAGGTTTTGTCCTAGAATTTCAGTTCTTCGAAACAAACATCGCCTTTTTTGTTGTTGTTCTCCTACCAAGTCAAAGTACAATTGTCTAATTCAAGTCGAACAGTAACGAGACACGTATGCATCGTGTCTTCTTCATAGAGAATCAATGTTGTTCCGTTTCTTAAAAAAAGCAAATCAATCGAGATCTGTTGTTCATAGTTTTGCGAACAAACCGAAGCATTTGAAGATAATTGAAATCGATGATGTGATGCATCGATAAAAGCGACACTTGGTGATTGTGTTTGGGCTGAAAAATCGGTTGATAGAAAGAAACATTGAGACAGTAATAAGTTTCCGGTTCGTCAATGTCGAGTTTCGAACGATAAGGCAGAGAACTCGCGATGAGATGCTGTTCGTCGATGTTCGACAATGCATTTTCATTGTCTCCGATGACTTGAATCGCGATATTCGTCATTCGGCGATGATCGAATTCATCGGTGGTTGTCGACGTACACGGAAACGATTGATGCCGATTGTATCTCGGTTTCGATAGTCTAAAATCTCGAATAAAAAAATCAGAAATTCAGAAAAAAAATCAAACCGATCGGTCATGGTGTCGATCATCGGCTCGCAGATAGTTGCTGCGTGTTTTTCTTTCATTTCAGGTTGATGTGTCGGCATTGACATCGGCATTTTCATTCGATTGAAGTCATTACAGCATTTGAATAAAGGCTGACGACGGTGACGGTTGTGAAACATGGCGATATCTTTCAAAACCATGTGAACAAGCTCGATTTTTCGCGTGTTGATCAATCCGCCTACGCCAATGCCTAATAACAAAAGCAAACAATCGGTTTTTTCAAGATTTTCCGTTCGTCTTACGAGTTAGAAAATGTTCTTCATTTTTCATATCAACAACCGTCTAAAACACAATGAAATCGAAAGTTTGCTTTTGTTTTTCGATTTACTTCGATTGGTTTTTGTGTATTTCGATTGCATAGAACAACAATACTCGGCACACTGCTTAAAATCGTCCGAAGATCTTTCAAAAACGTGCCAAAAAACGGCACAACTTTGCACGTTGGAATGTCCAACGCTCGACTAACCGCATCACAATACTGTGGCGTTTTCTCATTCGAATTAAACGTATCCGTGAGAAATTTAAAACCTGATATTTCATCGGTAATTGCCAACCATAGCGGTCGAAATGCTTCGATTCTAAATCAAAAAGGAGAAAAGAAAATCGAATCGAAATGAAAATTGAACAAACTTGAGTCCAGCTAAGATTTGCATTGCACTATTAAAATTGCCCATATACCAACAAGTAATTGCACAGCGAAGGATGGAAGTGACCATAGCTTTTCGTTCTTGAAAGCTCGTTTGCGAGACAATTAATTGCTGAATAAACGATCCAACCTAAGACGAACAGAAAATCACTGAGAAATGTTTTCTTTTTCGACTTTTGTCTTACAGCTTGAAAACGTTGTACTAAGATTCGAATGCTTTTCCCATGCAAAGCCATGTCGTTCGACGGCAAAAACGACATATCAAGTGTTAAATGTCGAAGATATTGCAGTGGTGGCACGCTGAGAAAGATTTCGTGTTCGATTTCTGTCAATCGCATGGCGACTTCTTCGGGAAAATCGAAGAGAAGTTTCAATTCTTCTAAATCCGATGAAAAACAAAACAAATGACTGTTATCCGTCGAATGAAGATACGACGATGAATGAGGTAGAGTTGTCAATCGATGATTGCCCATCGAACGAGAGAAATTCTGCATGTGATCTGTCGAACTAAACGGCTGAAGATTCGGCGAATTTTTGTAAAGATCAGCGTTTAATTTCGACGAATTCTTATTCGAATTCGGTAGAACGTTCATTCGACGTTCGATTTCGGAATATCGACGAATCGACGAGCTATTCGGTATGTGTTTGTCCAACAGAGCAAAACCTTCGACATTCACAATCTTCCACAGATAAACCGTTATCGCACGTAGATCAGCCGTTGTGTTCAATTGAAGGCGCCATTTGGTTTTATTTCTAAATTCGAGAATAAGATCATTGATTCCGGCACTTGGATGATGGCCACTGGTGATCCAATGTTCGAGATCGGCTATGCGTTGTTCTTTCGAAATAATTCGACTTTTAAAATCCAGTAAATAGATTTTATCCGAACGAATGCAAAGAAGACGATTGCCTTTTCGTTGCGATCGTTTGCCGTGAATTTCTTTGACAACGTAGATTTCGGCATTGAAACCTGGCAAATTTCGACATAAACGTACGTAACATTCTTTCAAACGCGTTGGATTATCGTAATCATTGATGTGAAAGAGTTTTCGTTGTTTATCTTTGATTAATTTAAAGATTTCATTACTATGACGAAAATTCGGCGGAAGAAACGGTTTTTTCGATTGATTTACAGTTGAATCGACACTTTTACAACAAGATATCGTCGAAATCGGAAACTTTGATATCTCATTTCGATGTCTTTCACGCCACGAACTCGACAGAATCGGAACTGTATGATCATTTAACGTTAAATTCAATGTATGTAGTTCATCTTCTGAGAAATAAAAAGAAAAACGAGAGAAAGCAATTGTTAGTTTGAACGGACAAATAAAAACCTTCGGCTAATTGAAGATTTTCATCGGGCCATGTTTCGAGACGGATTTGTACGGCAGCTAATGTAGCAGCTTCTTCTTTCGAACAGATCAATTTACCTGAAACAATATCTCGTTGCATTTTGACATATTCTCGGTAGATATCTTCGGTTGTTCCATCGTCATTCTCCGTGCCTGATGACATTTCATTATCCTATTCGATTCAATCATAGAAAAAACGAAATTCGAACAAGAATTTTACTTGAAGATTAAGAATCTCTTTGATTTGACTTGTCCACGTACGAAACGAACTTCGTAGAGATTCTAAGAGCGTAAAAAAGCTCTTCAATTCTTTTTGTACAAGATAATCTACAAATAAATTCAATGAACTTTTCGAATAAATAGCGGAAAATCAAAAACGGATTTCACCTTGAAAATCTTCAGGTGATCGTAGAACCCAACTGGCAATAAGAACGAGCACGTCGTTATCTTGTTTCGTGCCTTTGTCTTTCGTTGAAGCAGCCATGATGAACGACTTAATCGATCGTTGTTTTTGCGTCCGTGAACATGTGCTAAATATCGATTCTTGTGATTTGGTTATTTCGTTTTTTTGTTCAATAGTTAATTGAGGATTATTCGAGAGATAAACCGACAGAGACGATGCTGTGCTGTCGGATGAACGTAGTGAACCGATTTCACTATTATTCGGTTGTAAACTCGAATGAATAGGCGTCGGAAGGTCGATGTCGTGCTGAATATTTCCTTCTGTACACGATCGACTTCGAGGCAATGAATCGATATCAATCGGTAGATGATTCGGTGTCGATGGTTTGATCAGTTCAATAGACGTTTCTGTTAGTCTGCCTTTGTCTCGTCGATCGATTAACGGCGTTTGTTCGGTATGATTGAGAAACGATGAATTGTATTGAAGATTTTCGGTTACAATCGGTTGGGAATGTGAGAGATGCGGTGAGATTTTCAAATGAAATAGATTTCGATTGCATTTCGAAAGATTTGTAAGAATTTGATTGCGATTGTTGATAAGATTCGACATATTGGCGACGGTTTTCGATGAACGAAAGAAATTCTTGAAATTTTTATGAAACGAAGCGACGACCGGCCGAGAGAAATTATCAACAAAACTCGATGAACGATTATCATCATCCGACGGCGTACGTAGAGCGAGAGACGGTATTTGTAGAGTCGATACATGACTATTATTCGTTGGTTCGAATTGATTGGACTTCGATGTTGTTAAAACGATCGAAGGATTGGATATTTGTTGATTGCTTGAATCGAATTGAGTCGGAAAATCGTAGCTCAAACAAGTTGGACTTGGCAGGAGTGGATTTTGTGAATCACTTAATTGAAATGACGGTAAATTGAGAAGTTCTTTTTCGAATAATTTAATTTCGCCAACACCGGCCATGTCTGTTGAAATGGCTGTTGTCGTAATTGGAACGGATCCTGTTGATGAAATAGGATCGATTTCAACGATTGCTTGTAGTAACGGATTACGATCATTGGGCAGATTGGTTTGAATTGCTTTTTCTGAGTTTCGCCAAAACCATTTTCTTGTCGGTTGATTCGAATTTCCTGTTGACGAATTATTAGCTTGTAGCAGAAGAGAGAGATCAGTTGGATTTGTTGAATTCAATGTTAATTCACTGAGTGGATTGATTTGTAGATTTGGTTGTCCACAAGCAATGGACGCACTCGGCGTTTGTCGTGTCAGTCGTTTGATCGGTTTTGTTAGCGAATGCCGTTGTTGAATGAGTGTTTCAGGTCGTGGTAAAGTTGTTATCATCGATGGGAAATGTACATTCGAACTAGTTGTCGATGGATTGGTGAGAATCGATTTTTTCTTAAATAATGGCGTGAATATTCGATGTTCGAGTAGACGAAGTATGATTACAGGATGTATCACAGATGATAAATACGAAAGATTATAAAGAAGATTATCACTGGAATTAATCATAGTTGACGATGATGTCGGACTTGTGGGCGGTTGAGATGCATCTTGAGATTCTTTCGATGAATATTTCTTTTGATTGATTCCATTCTATTGAAATTCAGAAAAAATACGTTTGTTTTTCGTTTTAATTAATCAAATGTTTTTACTTTGAGTAATTCATCGAGTAATTTTTCAATACAAATACCAGCAAATGACGTCCACAGTGTTCCAACAATCGTATCTCCAATCGCCATATGATGAACAAAATTATTTTCAAATGATTGTGGTTTATCACAATCCAACGGTTCAGGTTCAACATCTGTTTTTTTCAAAAAAAAAACAAATCACTTTCGTATTTATTTCATATTCGATAAAAACAAACAAATCTCACCAAGAATATCGAATAGATTCACTTTATTACTGACTTTAGTTAATAAACCCATGTAAACAAGAATACGTGCACCTAGATGTTTGACATATCGAGCAAATTTTGTCGTTTGATTTGTGTAGAACATTTCATCAGCCGGTAGAATTAAATGCAGAACTGTATCGGGTATATCAGCTTGAGTTAGAATTTCATGTGAACTTGGATTCAATGCAACAACGCCTAATGTCTGTAAAATCAAACAAATCAAATGCTAAAAACAAAAAAACAACAACATATGAATCGAGTTTTTTTCTTATATTGATTTTCTTTTACTGGATCGTTGTTAATATTCAACATATCAACGATGATAATTAGGTTTTCTTTTGTTCCAATGAATCTCAATTGAAATGTATGATCTTGACAGAGAATTGTTAATAATCGTGCAGCTAGAATAACAACACAATGATGTGTACACAGAGGCGAACGTGTTGATGGAACACATTTCGGACGATTATTGAATTCTTTTCGATGTGCATCTAAACGTGTTCGCATCAGACGTAGAAGATGAACAGGTTCGATTTGATATAAAAGCGAAAATGGTTCGTAAGTATAAATCGTATTGGAATGTTCATTGGATAGAAATGGGAGACTTTCAAGTCGAGATAATTGATTTGATGTTATGTCGATTGCTGAATCTTTTCCATTGAGTAATAGAGTCGATGACAAATCAGAAAAGGGCAAATTTTCGTTACTATTCAATTGGATCCATCGTTTCGACATTGGCCGTGGAAAATCCATCGATGAATTTGGATTATTAAGATTTGTAATTGTTGAATTTGAATTTGATATTTGTTGGTTAGGTGTTAATGATGTTTTCGGGTTGGTTGAACTTGTTCCTACACTTGACAAACGTTTCTCATCGCTTTCACGTGATATTCGTCGAAGAATATTCGAAAGTGTCGATGATTTCGATGCTCGATCATTTCGTGATTTTAACATCGCTTCATCGTTGGAATGCATCTGTTGATTCAGTTTCTCATTGAGATCTCGTCGTGATGCTGGAATATAACATGCATTATATCGACCAGGATTAATTAAATTATGATAAACATAAACATCGTATAAACGATTGATTGTTATCAAAGCAACATATTGCATATTAGCTATATCACTCGATAATAATTCAAGTGAAATATCCAATAATTTCTTTGTATGAATTTGAAATATTTCAATTTGATCACGTTTATCATGATTACGTAGAAAATCTTGATATGAAGTCTAAATAAATGAATTATTTACATGTGTGTGTGCTTGAAATGTCGTTGTTTCGACTTACATTGAGTAATGTATGCAGAAGTTCGGCTATTTTTGCGTGTACTTGTGGTGCTGTTGCTTGACTTATCAATGTGAGAATTTCGTCCATAGAATTTTGCAAACGCAATAGATCCATTAATTGATCGATACATTCGATATTTGTCGCTAATCGACTCAATTCCGCAAATCGTTTATAAAGACGATCATTAAAAATATTGACTAAAGAAACAAAAAGAGATAATCTTGAAGAGAAGAAGAAGAAAAGGAAAAAGTTCCGAAGACAATGAGATTCTTTCTCTTCTTTTTTTTTTATAGATTCATCATTAGATATAGAGGAAAGGAAGCACTTCTTGACGTTTTTCTTTCTTCTATCTCGACTTTATTAAACTTTCAAGTGACATACAGAAAAAGCTCTGACTAAATTCGTTGTCATCAGTTCTTCTTTTTTTGCTCGCTCGTTAAAAATTGCATTCGAATGTAAATGAAATTAACATCTTCTTTATTTGATTTCCGAAGAGAAAAACTTGCCTATAAAAGAAGTAATGTCCCTGTAATTACACAGTTCATCGGATGGTTCAAGGAGAAAGTTTTGCTATTTCGAACTGATTATTAAATGAAAGACAACTGTCTATAATAATAACCTCAAAGAATCAAGATATTTTCATATTAATTAGATAAATTAGTTGACGGAGAAAATTATCTCAATCGTTAAGTTCAAAAGCGGAAAATATTCGACAATTTCAAGTAGAAACTTATTCCTTTTATTAGAAAAAAACAACACAAAAAAGAAGAAGAAGAAGAAGAAAAAATTCAATATGAAATCTACTCGGTGAAGATGAATCTTTATTGAAAGAAAGAATTTCCTGCTCTAGATTGAAAGACAAAAGTGGAATATATATATATATATATTATATCGTGTTTAAGATATACACAACGTTATGATGAGATGCTTTGATATTCATACTTATCTTTTAGTTGAATTAATCAAATAGAAAAATAATGAGAAAAAAAAATCTCGGCTGTAAATGAGAAGAGAAGAGAAGAAAAAAAAGTTTTAACTAACATCTTGTTTTACATTGTTTCTACAGATTCTCTCGGATCCCTCTTTTCTTTTTCAGTTAAAAAATTATTAACAAAATCGTGTCACATGACGTTTTCTCATCTACAATACAATCCGTTATAATAAACGTTAATAAAAAAAACACGTTTTTTCTATCCGATAAAAGAGAACACACATATCAACGTATTCTGTTTGTCTGTTTGTCTCTCTTTTGTTTTCAACTGCAAATACTAACTATGATTCAATAACAGACAAAGTCAAATAAATAATATTATTATTGAGAATTGTTTTTACTTGTTGAACGTTTTGGTTTCTGTCAGTTATTCTCTTTTTTTTTCATAGTCACGTAGACATTTTGTAAATAAGTGATGTTCAATTGACAAAAAGAAAGCAAAATGATTTGTTTTCCTAATAATTCATTGTCAATTTTTTGAATCAATCGAAAAACACACACACACAATCCGATCACGCTTTTTTTCTTCTTGCCCCAAAGCTAAACTCTGATTCAAACTAATGAGAACACATCCGGTAGAAGCAAAATACACACACACAAATCGATATAAATTAACACTCACTTTCTGCTGTCGCATGAGCTGCTGTCGTTGCTGAATGTTGTTGTTGTTGTTGTTGTTGGCGTGATGATATATGAGCATGTAGAATGTTAGCAGCGAACGATGGAGTACCCGTCTAAATTTACAAATCACTATATATATATAGTCTATCAACAAAAAAAGCCAAGAAAATGAGACATGCACTGAGCCTGATTATCTGGTTATATTATTCAGTAGTTCGAGATTAATTCTGACAATCAAAAATGAGCATTAGCTTTTCTATTTATTATTTTCCAAGTGCACTTCGAACGAAAGAATGTTATGATAATCAATCATGTTCAACCAAAAGCAAAACAAGATCCTCTATATGAATAGAATTGACATTTTGTCTTCTAATCAATTCTATTGAGACTAAATATACATATATATGAGTGCTTGTCCTGATCTGATATTGATTTGCAATGTCAAAAAAACAAATATTTTCGTTGACATACTTTACGTTTGAGATTTAATAATCGTCCGGCATGAGATAATTCATTCTCATCACGTTCTTCGGACAATTGCCGTGATTCACTTCGGCCAATTGATGATGCCGGATTATGTGTTGTCAGACGTTTCGATTTACTCATTGAGCTTTGAGAAGAAAAACTTTTCTTAAACGATTTTGAATCATTCGAATCGGTTCCACTGTAACGAAAGACACGTTTTAAATTTTTTAAACCATTTCCCGGTATAAAATTATTATTAGTATTGGTTGCATTCGATAGACTTGAATTATGATTGTTATTAAATGAATTGAGACTATTAAAATTCAGTAATGATGTTGTTGCTGCTGGATATTGTTCGCAATCACGTGAAAGAAACCGATAACATTTCGAGCTCGATGAATGTTTTCGACATAGTTTTCGAAATTCTTTTTCAACAAACGATGTTTGCAAATGTTTAACTGCCGGCCAAAGAGACAAGGGTGTATCACCAAATTTATTCATGATTGTTATCGCTGCATGATGACAAATTAAAATATCACAAACATTATGCTGTAAACGTGCAGCTAAATGCAATGGACTACATAATAATTCATCACGTACATTAACATTGGCACCGAATTTCAATAGAAGTGTGCAAGCATAATGATTGTTGCGTTGAGCAGCGAGAAATAATGGTGGTAGAGTAAATAATCGATCGGTTGTATAGTAATTCGTGTAATCGAGTGTACCGTTTCGACATGATGATGCATGAGGAAGGTCGGGTGATAGACGGGAATTTATTTGATTAAATGTACTAGATGGTGAAAAATAGTTTTGCGGATGAGGATGAGTACCTGATGCATTTGGATCGATGCCGTATTTCAAACAAATACGCATGACATCTCGGGCGTCTGTAAAAGGAAAATCAAATTTTGTTAAGAGAAAATTCAAAGTTCGATGTGTTTGTTTTTCTACCGTAAATAATAGCAACATGAAGAACATTTCGGAAGATTGGCGGTGCACAATTCGGTGAATCACCTGTGGAATAAATCGAATCTTTATAGAAACTTGTCGCTGCTGTAAACATTGATTCATGTTCGAGATCATTTCGTTCATTGAACGACGGCGGATTCGATGTTAAATAACTATTTGTATTTGTCGAATGTGAATGATGATGACAATTCATGAGTGCAGCAGCAAGTGGACCGGTTGTATACGTTAGAACACTACTTGACGCATCGTGGATCGAATTGGTCGGTTCAGGTGATGAACACGATGGTAATTCATCGGTATCATTACTGGCTAAAGCTTGTTTGCTGACAGCTTCGAGCAGATCTGTGTTACTAGTAATGGATGGCGAACCGAACGATGTACTGGAATGATGAACGGTTGGTTGAGTTGATGGGAGAGAATGAATCGGAAAGCCGGACTGTGTTTGAGCTATACTCAAACGATCTCGGATCAAATTGAATTTTGTTTGATGAATATCAATAATTCGTCGAACTGTATATTTATCATTGCTCATTATAGCTTTCTCAAGATTTTCCGATTCACACTAAAATTTTTAGACAAAAAAAACACATCAGCTGAAATCTCCAATGTTTCTCTCTCTCTCTCTCTTACACTCATATCAAGTATAGAACAAAGATCTGATGAATCATGTGGTGTAAATCGAACGACACTATTATTTGATGAACGTCGACTATTATTTGTTGTATCAGGTACATCTAAATAGCTTGAAGATGATTCAGGATCTGTAATAATTCGCCAATAGGGCGAAAGTGAACGCGAAGAATTCGATTCGAAATCGGCAACAATCGATTTCGATGGTTGTAGATTTTGTTGTTGACCATCGATTTCATCTTCAACTGGTGTTTGCCGTTTTAATTTCGGCGAACGTATTCGATTAATTGGTACAGATAACATTTGAGACATACGTAAAAATTTGTTTCTATAAAACTATCATATATAAATATAATCTTGCCCAATTATTTATGTAACCATTATCAATCAATATGTTCGATTGCCAGTGATTATCTAGAAATCGAAAAAAAAAACAAGTTCCGTAAATAGAAATCGTGTTTAATAAGGAAGTACATTAGATACGAAAATCTAATAAAGAAATATCAGCTATTTTATGTCAGAACTCAGTGTAGACGTTGAATATTCAATATAGAAATAAAAGAAAAAAAAAAACTCTCATCTCGTTTTATGTCAAGAACTTACTTATTATATTTGTCATATTTGCTCACTTAAAAGAATCTAGAAGAGTGTGCGCCTTTTACTTGCATGTGTTTTGTTTTCCGTATGCTACTTTTTTTCCTTCTTTCTACTCAGTTAAATGAAGGATTTATTCAATTGTCATTCATTTGAGAAGAGAGAAAATGGCGGAAAAAAATTTCATAATTCTCAATCGATATCCGATGAAATTTGAACATATCTCATTTATCTTCATTAATCTCGTTGAATTATTAATTGAGGTCTTGTGTGATAATCTAAATTTTTTTCTCGTATAACTTGTATATGCAACAAATACATGCAAACCATCAAAAATAATAATAATGTCTTGACGAGAAAAAAAACTTTTTTAACGCACGACCGTCTCATTTTCCATGCTTTAAGGTTTCTATAGATTGATAGACTACGGAGAGAGAGAGAGAGAGAGAGAGAGAGAAAAGAGCTCGAATGGAATTAAGCATCGAGTTATTATTGATGAAAATAAATCAATATTTACTCATTCATCGGATCGTAATATAACAAAAGAATAATGGAAATTTTAAAAACTTAGTCTTAATATTAATAGTCGAAAAATGCAATCATTGTTATTCAGTATAAATAAATTCGATTTCGAAATGAGTTTATTTCATCTTCACCTTGAAAAAAGAGACAGAGAGAGAGACTATTTACCCTTAAGATATGAATGCAATAGATAGTACGACGGAAAATGAGCATAAGATTAAACAAAATGAAGAGAATTATTCCATCATAGTTGTCTCCAAAGAATTCATCTATTGATAAGAATTATTTATTATTGTCAAATTTGTTTTTTCGACAGATGAGAAAAAACATTTGAATATCTAGTCATATGAACGAAATTAATAACATTCCATTCATTTGATTAAAGCGTAAAAATGAAAAATAAAGCAGAAACAATGATAATCTTCTTTTGTTCGAGCCTACTTAGTTAATGTTAACGTATACAAAGCCTTATGCTATACAAAATTTCCCGTTTTTCTTTTCTCTGTTTATGTACTTGTGTGTAGGTGTTCAAAGAATAGATTGACATACGAAGAATCATTCGGTTCTCTGAATTCTACTTAATATTCGACTTACTTGAATTAAATTGAGAAAAAAAAAGAACAATAGTACCAACAAAATATTATTTAAATATTCTCATGAATACTTAGCTTTTCTCTTTCTTATGCTTATTTACGTCTCTTTTCCTGCGACTACTACTACTATTACTTCTTCGTTTTCTCATTTTTTTTTCTTCTTTTTTCCTCTCGTCTTTGGAATTAAACGTTGGAACATGTTAAACATACGGCAAAGCGTCTATCTTCTAGGTGCAGATTGAACTCAAATCGTTGACGGAAGGCAACAACGACAACTCAACGAGGGAAAAAAGAAAAGCAAACTGACGACGTTTTACTTCATATATATAATATATATATATCCCTTATTTCTTTCTTTTACTTAGAGACTTTCCGCTTTGCACTAACTTATTTCTTCAATTATCATCGCTGTTTTTAACCTTCTAAAAAAATGAGACACATGAAAATATAAAAAACGCAAAATTTTAATAGTAAGCTTACATATAACGGCATATTGTGTGATTTTGACTACAAAAGAAACGACTATCATCCGGAAAACTGCTAGTTGTCATCATCATAAAAGGAGAAGAACAAGAAGAAGAAGAAAAACTAAAGAAAAAATTAGTTTCCTTTTGTTTCATATTTAATATTTATGAGTTTTCTGTTAAATGTGAAAGATCATTTTTTATTACATCCACTCGTATTTCCTTTAACTAAAATACAAAACTTTTCTTTCTTTTCTCAAATAACAACAACAACAACAATAATGATGATGACAAGTAAAAAAAAGAAGGCGATACATCAAATTTGAACTGAATATAGATAGATCAATAGAATATGAAGATGACTTTACACATCGATCTTCTTTTGAGCAATAATCAAATCATGAAAAGATAAAGATAAAGAAAGAAACACGCACACACAAGAAAATCGATTGTTTCTATTTAAAAAAAAGGCAAAGTCGAGTTATTTAACACTCTCATCTAATCAACGCCAATCATATTCTCGTTTTTTGTGTTAAAAGATGATTGCATGTTATTAAATATTATTTAATTTATCAACGATATAATTTCGTTTTCCTTCTGTTTTCTTTTTGAGATAAATGAGCTGCGATTATCTTAACTTTAAAATGAAACATTCAAATTGACGAGTCGATTGTCTTTGTTTCTGATGAATAGTTTGGATATTTAATTAACGGGAAAAGAAATCAGCTTCCTTTTGAATGAATCTCTGAAAAGAAAAAAGCAATGTGAAGACACATAAAATTTTGATAGAAGAGACTGGAAATACGCGAGGGAGATTTGCTTTTTTCTTCTTCTTTTTTCTGATGAACTAATTCTAAAAGTCTAAGTAATTAGATTCTATTTTATCCAAGGCTGTCTTCAGTTTTCAGCAGGTGACATCCGTAAACATGTTTTCTTCTCGTTCACAAAAAAAAACGAGAAAAGGAATAGATAGTCATTTAGTTTTTTTTTCAAAAGAAAATCTTTTCTTTACATTAATCTCGATTCTCATGCTGCTTGGCATGTTATGCATTTGAATATTGTTTATTATCGTCATCTATCGAGACGATATTCGCGACTGTCGATGTTAACTGAATTCGTTGGTTTTGAGATGAATTTCGAGCGAAATGTGTTTTTGTCAACCGATGAAAATAAACTCGATAGAAAAAAAAAACAGCAAATGCAATACACTGTCGAATTTATGTTTCGAACAAAATATGTCAACAACTGAGAGGTCTTGTTGTGATAAATTGAAGTGAAAAAAAACGCAAATTAAATCAATTTTCAATTATTTTTAGTAAAAAAAACGTATATATTAAATTATTATCGAGTGCATGCCCTTGTTTGCTTGATTAAATTATATGTAAATACGTTTCGATTAGATATTCTCTTTGAATAGATTGTTTAACTAATAATAAAATCACTTGTCGTTTCATGGCGTCAGTGAAATGACTATGACAGAAGATATACTTCGAAAATCATTGGTCGTTATCTTACCCACATATAAAGAACATAAATGCACTCGATGTTTTGTCATTTATTATTTTTAATGATAACTTGATAAATAGATATGCGTATCTTTCTAGATGGCAACAGTTAGTTTAGCTACTGGACTTGGTTGTGCAAGTCTATCGTTTTGTTTTTTTGTGATTTGTCGGTATTTATGTCAATTATTTGTGTATTTTCCTGAGAAATCAACGAAAACTTCGCCGAGAAAGTCTCGTCCGTATATTCGCACATGCTTTACTTCTGAAAACTACGATCAATGGGAACGATTGAATTTAATCATAAGTTTTCTTCATTCGCTCATAACAGGTGTGGCAACAATCTACAGTTTTTGGGCTTATTCACCGGCTATTTATCAAGACTTTGTTAATCATATAAATCTAGTTACTTATTCGACTTGTTCACTTTCCTTTGGTAAAGAAATTTATTTTAAAAATAAAGACTAATCATACTATTTTGATTTCAAGGCTATTTTTGGTATGATTTATTGGATATTTTATCGAACAAACGCGGACGAGATTGTTGGGAACTTTTACTACATCATGTTCTCGTAAAATGAATTCAAATTTGATTCGTTTTTGGAATTTTCTATTTAGACGTTGATTTTCTTCGGTTTTAATATCTTTCGTCGGTTGAATATAGCCTATCAAATGTTTGCATTACTTGCCGAAGTCAATTCAATATTTTTACACATTCGAAAACTTCTTCACTATTATCATTATCCACGTGAAAATGTTTTCGTTCGATTGAATATGTTGCTCAATGTGATATCATTTCTTTTTTGCCGTTTGGTGATGTTATTTTATGTGACAAAATTTGTCTATCATGATCGATATCGAATAGGAGATGTGAATTATATGTATGTTATGTACGTTCTCATTCCGATTATGTGGATCATGAATCCAGTACTTTTCTATCGAATAGTATACACTGATTTTTTTAAAAAACATAAACAAAAATAATCTCTGTGCTTTCATATTGTTTGAGCCATTTGCTTAGTTTTATTAACGAACAAATCAAGACTCCATTACGTGTGCGTCCGTTTTTTATTAATAAATAACTTTCTCTGAATAGGTAAATCGACTTTTTCGTTTTGTTCTTCTCGAAATACAATGATTGATGAGCAGATTAATCAAGCGTGTAATACACGAAGAACGAAATATATACAACAATCAGTATTAATCGAAAACATACACAATCATTAAAAAGCATTGAGATATAGACTCTACATCATCGTTCTTTCATTTTTTTTATCTTTGCAATCGAAAGACATATTAACTCGTTTGAACGATATTCACGATTCGAAACACAAACGAAGATTTAGTTACTTAACTCAGGTAGGTCAACGGTTTTTTTTCCTTGTCTTCTGATGAATTTGAAGAAAATGTAATTTGTTCGAAACAAAGCGATCAAATAATAATAATAACTGTACAATATCACGATTGTTTCAAGGGGATTTTTCTTTTGTTCGAATTAAAGGTTGTCTTTTCAGTTTTGTTTGTCAATAACGAGTTTGAGTCTAAGGTAATTATCTAATTATGTATCCTGTATTGACACGATCGAATCGACCGAATTTTCCCTTTCAAAATGAGAATGTACTTCAACAATTCGAACGATCATCTCGAAAACGTTCGTATCCAAATCGATTCCACAAAAACTCGCATTTCTCTTTCATTACTAAAACAGGTCCAGCTAATACCTATGCTGCACGATACCTAAATCAAGATCGATATGTTCCTCCACCAGTGAATATATCAACCAGTGTTTCACGCGATCGTATTCAACGTGAACGACGAGCACATACAATGGCTCCTCTGACGCGTATAACCGGTCCAATTTCGACTCCCCGAGCGAAAATGTTCGCGAGTATCCCTGCGCCTGCAGCTGGTTACTCGCAATATGATCGCGAAATCATTGACGATGACTCACCGATCGTTATTAAAGTTCGATATGACCCTCGAACAGACGTTCGACCATCGGAGCAGTTCGTTCGAGCAGCTCTCGATCAACAAATTCGAAATCATAAACTAAAACAACAACCAATTATAATGAATTATTCCAGAGAGAATTTTTCGACACAAATACCAAAAACTATTCCTCACCCACGAGTAGCTCGACAAACTGCACAGCCTTTTCTGCAACCGAAACCTATTCCGAGACCTGTGATAAAACAACAGCAAGTTGTCCAACCATTAAAAGTTCCACAATCCACAACAGGTTTTCCCCCCTTTCATCATTCTCATGAATTTTACCTTTGTTTTCTCAGAAATATAAAAAAAGATTAACTAACCTCGTTCTTTTTTCAAAGGATTTCATCGATCGAACGCAATGGCGACTCAAAGAACAGCAGCAAATTTCAATACTCAACAAAGTCTCGCCACCAAAACCAACACAAATTCGGCTTCGGACAATGTCTTTCATCCGCCAGCGGTAAAGGACATTCCAGAATTGAGTCGAGAAAACCTTCTTTCAATGCTCAAGTAAATAAAACATAAATATTAATTCTCATTCATTTCAGGACAAACAAATATTCTTTTCTTTTCAAGCCAAATTCCTGATTTACAAGGCCGTCAATTTAAGATCGAATATGCACTCTCGGGCGCACCAGAATCCTATCCGATACCTGTCGAACATTTATCAAATACTGATAATTCCTTTCCTGAGCCTGTTTATATCGATACATTACCATCGAATGTGATTCAACACGTTAAAAATAGTAACAATCCAGCTATAACAGCTGCATTAGAAGCAAGCATTCAGAACGAACAAAACCCTCCAACACGTTCAACATTAAACATTCAATCGAATTATTCGGCTAAAACATCAGGACAAGTTCAAGAATCTCGACCTGTTTCATCGTCTAGTTCCGATAGCAGTAGCAGCAGTGGTGACACGAGCGATAGTGATAGTACCGAAGTTTCATCAAGTGAAACCGAAGAAATCGTATCGACAGGAGTAAAAACTTTTCTTGAATTAAATTGAACTATTTCTCATTTTTTGTTTTGTTAGTTGCCAAACAATCTTCCATATCAATATCGTTAAACAAACTCTTATTTTACATTTCAGTTTCGTCTTTTTTTCCTTCTTCGTAGTATTAGTTACTCAATAATGTCTTGCTCATTTTCTGTTCACTTTCTATTCTTGAATCATTTGAAATAAATTAGGAGTTTTTTTTTCAATCAAAAGTCTTCACATAGAAATAATTTACTTAAAAAGTAAAAAGAAAAATATTTTTCCATGATATCTTTTGTTGAAATTAAAAAACAACGAGAAAATATTCTCTCTCGTTTTTTTTTCTCTAAAAGAATATTTAACGTTAATGTCAACTAAAGAAAAAAAAACACTTCGGTACGTCTTTGTTCCAAGAGAATTTCGACACCTTTCCGCCGTTTTCTTTTTCTCTTGTTTCCGTTTAGCGATTCAATAGTACTTTTTCTTTCTCTCGTCGTCGTTTCCATATATTTAACAATAAGAAAAACAATTTTCCTTCGCCAGTCAAACAACCAGTAGACAAACAACAATACAATGGGAAATGCAAATAGTTTGATCACAGTTACATTAGATCAGAATCAGTCAGCTATTTATTATGCAGGTGACATCGTATCAGGTCATGTTAATTTTAATATAACTGAACGAACGAAACAGATCGACGAGATCTTTCTCTCACTAACCGGCGATATTGGCTATACGACAACGCGAACAGTTCGGATACAGAATGGGCAAATGGAGCGAAAAACTGATTGTCATAATGTTCGAATTTTAGGGCAAAAATTTCTGTTAGGTCGACCGATTATGTCCGAACATGGAAATAGAGAAATGAGCTCAATGGATAGCAATACACTCGAGCCCGGACTATATAAATATCCGTTTTCAATACGTTTACCCGAAGATTTACCACCGACATTACATCCGGAAGATTATCCATTTGTTCGATATCAACTACAAGTATTCGCGAACTTTTTTCGATTTACAAAACTCAAATTCTGTTCTTAGGTTTTAATCGAAAAGAAATGGTATCATTCGAACGATCGTCATCGATATCCGATTCGTATTTATCCTCGAGTTAATCTTCTCAACATATCCAATTCTCAAAGTGCTGTCAAATTCGGTACGAAACGTAAAGATGTTACTATCAAAGGTGTCTTGCAACGTGCTGGTCTCGTTCCTGGCGAACAAACAACGCTTACACTTGACCTACAAAATCCGAATCGTGTAATGATTAAACGTATCGATGTTTGTTTTATTCAACGTTACGAAATCGAACAATGTCGACGTCGATTAGAAATGATTCGTCTATCTATTCCACAGTTTAATAACGTTCGAGACGCACATATTGAAACTGTCTGTCCATTAACAATTCCATTTGGTATTCCGCCATCATTTAGCTACCGAAGTAAAGGAACACGAACGCCTGTACATGTCGAATTGCATTACGATTTAAAATTAGAAATCAAAGCCAAAGGACTTTTTACAGATTTCGATTTACAAGTTCCAGTCATAATCGGAACTGATTCAGCTGAATATTCGTCTTATCCTTCAATCGAATCGGCATTACTCAATGCAATGAGTATGATTGCATTGAATTACAATGATGAAGATACGCCACCACCATCCTATGACTCAATCAAATTGAACGGAGTTTCGTCACAGTCCTTTTAAAAATGTTTTCATATTATCTTCTTATTTGCTAAAATTATCTTTTTCTCTGCGATAATCCATCCATGCTTTTTGTGATATATCACCAAGTTGTGACATTGACATACGCATAATACTTGTTCTTTCGGATACATTTAACTAATAAAAACAACAAGATTCTTCATATTTTCCCAACCTACTAGTTTTCATTACGAATTCAATGAAGTTAAAGAAATACTTTCTTGTTTTACCTTAATATAATTACTTATCACGAAAATATTTAATTGCATTCTGTAAAACATACTAATCAACGTTAAACATACATGACAAAGTCACACTAGGAGTTTTTTTTTCTCATCTTATGCATCCTGAAGTTTATGATAGATCAACGAAAAGAAGAAAAATGACCTGAAACAGACACAATCCTTGTTTGGTTTGTTTTTTTTTGATTCAATGACAGGAAAAAGAAAAATATATAGATCAATAAAAAAAGATACACACATATATTTATATACGTTTTTCTTTGAGAACAACAACACGAAGGCAAAAGAAAAGAAAAATACAATGAACAAAAAAAACTAGACGCCAAAGTTTGGAATGGCATGTGTGTATTGAAGAAGGAGAAAATGAAATGGGCAGATGCTGGCAACTGTCACTGGTCCAGTTCATGGGATGTTTTGTGTTTTTGCAAAAGAAAAATATCAAGAAAAAAGAGGAAAAAAAGAGAGAGAAGAGAAACAAAAATAAATGAATGAATGAACGAACGAACAGAAAAAGAAATATGTTTGTCTGTGTTTCTTTTCAAGAATAGAGAATATGCAAACAATCACCGAGGTTCCTTTGATGAGAGTGGAGAATATATTCGAACGAAAATTGAAGTCTAAGATGATAACGATGACGAAGGATCTTTGGCAATGTACGTAAAAAGATTATGTGCAGTTGCAATCGCAATAATATCATCGGTTGGATGATAGGCACAATGGAGAATCTTCTTCGAAAATTCTAAACTATCGGGATGAATTTCATCGCGACGATTTCGACGAGCTGTTGGAAGCACCTTTTTCGATTTGAGAATCTGCCGTGGACGAATGGCTTGTTCACGTGATGATTCGAATATTGCATCTTTTTGAGTTTGACGTGAGGTAAGTTTAAATAAATTATGATACGAACCAGTGAGTAGATGACTACAATCAACAACGAATTTTCGGATTTTCAATGAATTGTGATTCTTACTCATCACGTGGCGACCAACAACATTCAAATTTATCGAAAATACAATCATTCTCATATAAAACACACAGTTTTGTTCGAAGATATTCATGAATTGGAAAGGTTTCAACGGGTTTATTGTCCATTTGTAAATCCCAAACTTTTAGATTGAGAAAATCTCGTGTTAACATATATCTGCCTGAATGACTAAATTTAATATCACTAATCGATGAAATGATTTCCGAAAAGAAACTCCGAGTTGTCGGATCTTCGGGTTCTTCGAAAACTTTGCAATGTCGATCGCAAAGTGCTGATTGTCGCATGTCGCAAAGTCGAATTATGCCACGAGAACTGCTGTATACAAAGAGATTACATTCACGTGGATGAAATTCGGCGCCTGTTATCACTTCCGTAAGATCTTCCATGTTCGGTGGTTTGATATCGACAATATCTAAACGAGAAACTCAATCAACGATTTGAAATCATTTGAAATTCGATCCTACTGAAACTTTGATCGGTAACTTCGGTGTGCCATAAATTAATTCGTAGATCATCAGCTGATAAAAACGTTTCTTGATCACTATTCAATGATATCGAATTGATGTGATACGTATGAGCATTTCCGAAGACACGTTTCGGTGTTGCTTCGACCATTAATTCCATTGGTCTGAAGAAAAAAAAACGGAAGTTTGCTTTGGGGATTAAGGAGATTGTGCAAACCTAATCACGGGGATACGTAGATCGGTGAGTGTGTCTGACGAACGAATACTTCCGTTGTCATCACGTAAATTGTAGCCTTCGGCACGTTTCGTTTTTTCCGAGATTTTCCATAATTTAACGGTTTTATCTGAACAAAAAAAACGAAAGGAAATCTATTCGAGGTCAACACTCGGATTGGTTTCGTTTACCATTCGTTGATAAGAGAAAATGTGCGGCATTTTTTCGTTTTAGCCAACGTATCTGATTGATTTTTTCTTCGATTTCCAAACTTTTTAAGTAATCAAATTCGGGTTCATGGGAATGAAATGTTATGTAAACATTGTATTCATTTCGAAGTGGCGATGTTTTCGTCTAAATTCAAACCGAACAACCATCTCAATTCGAAACAATCTTCGTTCTTTTACTTGTTGTTCACGTTGAAATACAACGATTCTACCGCCTTTGTCACCAACGGCAAGTAATTCTCCATCTTCATTAAATTCAATCGTCGATATTAAATCGGCTAAAGACCCCCGAAAACCGACAAATTAAACATTCAATTCAAACAAAAACTCTACCTTCTTGTACTTCATCATCAACTGGTCCTTTTACTTGTGATGGATACCACTCGAGTAGATCATCCTCAGTGTTACTACCTAGAGACAAAAAATCATCGAAATTATGAAGTGATTTCAAATGAAATTTTACTCTGCATGTCAACATCAGATGAATACTCCGATTTGTTCATATATGTGTATGTATTTGTGTGTGTAGATTGGAATTAATAACGAAAAATATTTGAATAAGAGCGAGAGAGACAAGATTCTCTAGTAGGTTTATGAATTTTCACAGAACTTAATTAAAATTTGATCAATAGAATCATTGGAATGAATAGATAGAAATAAAGATGACTTGTGACATCGAATATAGTCCAAGAAAAAGAAAAAACTAGACGATAAAGTAAGAAAGAGCATAGAAGAGAAGAGAGAGAGAGAAAAAAACAAACAAATCTCTCCTTGTTCTTAAGCTCGTCTGCTATTCAATTGGTTCGTCTATTCAACCAATTGAATATTATTACATCTAACATTTTAATGCAATCATACCGTCGAAACTCGTCTTTCGTCGAGGTTTAATGTTTATTTCAATGATCATTAGTTGTCGACACAATTCATTTTGATATTCTCATTTGTTGTTGTTGTTGTTGTTTACTATCATTTACTTCGGTTGAAATACATTCGTTTTCTGATTTCATTTTAGACGCTTTAAAAAGTTACGCTCCGATCTACCTGTCGAAATGCGTTACGCAGCGGCTTACGTTCTTGCTACACTTGCTGGAAATGCTACTCCAGATGTTGCTACCATCTCAAAAATCCTCGGAAGTGTCGGTGTCGATTGTGACAATGCTAAAGCACAAAAAGTAATCGATGCTTGCAAAGGCAAAACCGTCGATCAAATCATCGAAGCCGGCACAAAGAAATTGTCCAGTTTACCAACAGCTACCGCTGCCGCACCCGCTGCTGCACCAGCTGCTGCTGCTGGCGGAGCTGCCAAAGGTGCTGCTAAGGAAGAACCCAAGAAGGAAGAAAAGAAAAAGGAAGAATCCGATGATGATGGAGATGATATGGTTCGTTGAGTGATTTTCATTTCGATTGGATTTCACAGCTTTTTTTTTCTATTTTTAGGGATTCGGTTTATTCGATTAGATCAACAGCAAGTAACAAACAAATTACACAGCAACATCATTCGTACTTGATACGATTGTTTTTTTTCTTGTGTGTGTGTTTTGTATTGATACGTTACCGAAAAAAATACAAGAAAATAATTCACTGTTAACATCAAACAGAATAAAAAAACAAACAAAAAAAGATTCTTCGTTGTTTTTTATTTCGATACAAACAAAAATATGATCATTTTCACGGTTGAGTTCGTTGTTCTAAAATTGAGAAACAATTCGAGGCATTGATTTATTGTTATTATCTATATTCGGGTTTGATGGATGACATTTCTCGTAACTAAATACTGTCCGTATGTTGTTTATGTTTATCATCGACAGTCTTGTCTCAATTCTAAGATTTGCTGATAATAATAAACAAAGAAACCTCGTGAATATCTCGACTTACTTCGAATTAGATATTAGTTATCGGCATTGGATTCTTTCTTTCGGTGGATTGTCTCTGGTGTTTCCACTGTTGATAACATCGAAGAAAATTACTCGCAAAAATCGAAAAAAATATCCAGAGCAAAATCATAATAAAAAACGGTGCTGAACCGATAATTGTTCCCCATAGCCAACGTTTGGTTTTTAATATTCGTCGAATATCTGTCGAGTTTTTACAATGAGTTAGTATTGCAATCGAACAGTCGCTACATGTGCTAGGCATTGTCTGCCTCTGCGCATCATTATTCAACCGAGAGATAAGAAGAATCGGCAATCTATTGGTAGGTTTTTTTTCTTCTTCTTCTTCTTCTTTTCCTCGAGGAAACCTTTGAAGGAAATGAGTTGTTCGTAATCGAGATGACTCATGGAAAATATTCAGACATTCTCTGAATCAAGTTTAAGGTGATGACGTTGGCAATGAGGTTCGATTAATCATTTTAGACTAACTGTTACATATTACATGAATCATGTTAATTATAGTACATTTTTTTTTGCTTGTTTGAGTTTTGATGATGACAGAATTTCGTCATCATGTTCACAGCGAAAGAAAAAGAAAACAAAAGGAAGAGAAAAACAAGCAAAGTAAATAAGTACGTGTGCGTGAAATGAATGTTAATATTCATGATAAAAAAAATTATACGCTTTTTTGACTTGCCAATGACAAAACTACTCCCCGAAAAAATATTCATTCTTCAAGATAATTGAAATTTAACGTGGTTAATTCGACTTTCAACGAACACGATGCAATTCCGATCGGCTAATGATTCATCAACTCAGGTAAAACAAAAACAGCACATAATATGAAAGTTAAATGTTATGATATATTTCGAAATGAGGCTGTAAGTTTGATTAACAAAAAGAAAAGGCCAATCTTAGTTTAACTGTTATTCGTTCTTCTATCAACAACACTCTCGAATAGAAGACGAATAAGAAGAAGAGAAAAAAAAGATTCTGTCATTAAGTATTCAACATTGTAGTCGTCGTATTTTTTTTTTATTCTTGGTCGAGAAAAAAAAGAAATCGTAATTCGTTTTTCTTCGTGTCCGATTCATATTCAAATACGAATCAAAGTGAAACTGAAGGCAAGAAAAGCAAACATAACCCTGTATATCAACATCAAATACGAGATCTGTCTGTCTAAATATCTTTCTCTGCGTATTATATTTCAGTTCAGTCAGCGTTCTGGGAAAAGTTCTTCGAATGCTCGCATGACAAAGCCGAATTCTTGGAAACGTATGATCAATTGTTTTACTTGTGGCTTAGATCAACGACGATCACCTTCACCATCTGAACAAACTCAGCAGAAACCTACAAGTACGAGAATCAGTAAATATGTTTTTTTGTTTTCACGTGCAGAGACCGATTCGCCCGAGAGTGACATCTGTAAACAAGCACAAATATTTTTTTTTATTCGAAAAAAAAACCCGAATTTCTTTCCTTTGCCTGGAATTTTCACAACGAAGGAAAAAAATGAATTTCAAATCCAACGTTATTTTTGCTCTTTCGTCTTCCTCCACATTCGTCTGTCGTCGTTAGTTAGAAAGCATTTTTTGTTTATTTTGGTTATTTTTACTATTCGCAGAAAGCAAAAAATAAAATAATAACAACAACAAGAATCATTTCATTTTAAATAGAAAGTCATACGATGGCAAATGATGCAGCCGAATGGTACACAGCCGAATGTGGAACAACACAGTATATTTTACCGAAACGGTACCAAGATTTAGCACCCATCGGACAAGGAGCTTTCGGTGCAGTGATGTAAGTTGATCACGAATATGAATCGATTTTTCGAGTTTGTTTGTGTGCTTTTTTAGCAAAGCAACTGACACCGTATGTGATGAACTGAAGTAGATTTTGAGAGTTTATTCTTCTTGATTAGGAAACCGGCAAACATGTGGCGATTAAGAAAATGCTTCGACCATTTCAAAGTGAAACTCATGCAAAACGTACATATAGAGAATTAGAATTGCTCGTTCATTTGAATCATGAAGATGCTCAAGTTGTTCAGTTGTACAATGTTTTTACGCCAGAAAAAAATGTCAACGACTTTCAAACATTGTAAGATAATCACAAAGAGCAGATTTTCGACGAATTTTTGTCGTTGTTTAGATATTTTGTTTTGAATTTTGTTGATTATGATTTGAGTAAAGTAATTAAACGAGGCAAACCATTTACAGAAGAACATATTAAATTGCTTATTTATTCACTTTTACGTGGATTGAAATTTATTCACTCAGCTGGAGTTATTCATCGTGTATGTCGACGAAGAAAATGTGAATTTTAAGAGAAAATTATTTCTTTTTTTAGGATTTAAAACCAACAAATATCGGTATTAGTCAAAATTCTGATTTGACAGTAAGAAAGAAGAAAACAAACAAAGATCAAATTTTGAATAATATTTTGAATAGATCTTAGATTTTGGTCTCGCTCGAGTTGCCACCAGTGGTCTTCAAACCGGTTATGTCGCGACACGGTTTGTCCAAAAACACAAATCGAACTTTCAGAATTCGAACTGTTTTCTTGTTTTCAGTTGGTGGCGTGCACCTGAAGTATTTATAAATTGGGAACGTTATGACGAAAAAGTTGATATTTGGTCAGTTGGCTGTATTATGGCCGAATTGATCCTTCTCAAACCACTGTTCGCTGGAACAGATCACATCGATCAACTCACCAAGATCTTCGATGTCGTCGGCACGCCCAGTTCCGAAACATTGGACGACGTTTGCGAACCATTTGCAAGAGATTATATTCACAAATTACCACGAAAAGAAAAACAAGATTATAAGAAACTATTCGGTTACAAATACGAACCTGGATCTCGTACACCGGTGTCGGGCATTTCGCCTGAAGGCATTGGGCTACTCGATCGTCTTCTTTCGTTCGATCATCGAAAACGACCAACAGCAGTCGAAGCTTTATGTAAGACGAACGTTGATTTTGGACTAAAAACGAATTTGAATTTTTAGCTGATCCGTATTTCGAAAATCTTCATGACCCAATGGAAGAACCGTCAACCGAAACATTGAGTGACGAACATCAAGATGCTACTTATCCGACAGCTAAATGGAAAAGTAAGCGCATAGGAGAGAAAAAAACACTTGAGACCTCATTTCCTTCAACTCAAAGGCCGGCATTTTCTTTTCACATAAAATGATTTGCGCAACAAACGAAGGAGAAAGAAAGATTTTCATCGAGCACTTTTCTTCTGATAGTATCTCATTCGCATATGCTATTAGTTACCAACGGTTCGAACAATCTGAATCTACTACATTTGCTGTTTTTTTCTTCTATTTTAGCAATTATTTGGGATATGATGCAAAAATTTCATCCACCACCATGGGCTTACGAAGGCAATGACGACGATAGTTAGACATTCAATCCCAAAAACAATGTCTTGCGTATTCTTTGATACATCTCTGTTTTCATTTTTCTCTTTCTACGGCGATTTCTATATATGTTTACCCTCGATTTATTCACTTTTTTATGTGTCAGCGGCATAGTCTTGTTCAGTTCTTTTTCTTTTGCTTCGTTTCAATGCAAACTAAGATAAATATGTTTTACGAAAGAAAAACAATCGTTTGTATGTAACTTTGAAGAATATATATATATATATATAATACACTAAAAGTATTCGTGATATTAAGAAAATACAAAGGTTTTACTTTATTTTAACAAAGATACTCATTCAAATAAAAATGTTGTTGTTTTTTTTTCATCTTAGTGCAAAACGAAAAAGGAAATGATGTATTTGATGACTCTTGTTTTGAGTTTGTCGTGTTTTATTTAGTCTGTATGAATAATAATGATAATAGTCATAGCACATTCGAAATGAAAACAAGACCAAATGAAAGCATTGCAAAGCGGCATGTGAGAGAGAGAGAGAGAGCAAAAGGCAAAACAGAAATAAAGAATGAGAGAGAGAAAAACGTGAGAAAAAGCAATTGATGAGCGGATAAAGCGGAGATTCGTTTGTTTATTCTTCATCGGAGTTGGTTTGTTCATCATCATCTTCGTCGTTATTTGTTTCATCGACATTACGTAGAACGATTTCACCTTCGTAATTATAAAAATGATAATCTGCTGTTGCCATGTCAATAGCCCAACGAAATTTGTCTCGTTGAGTTTTTGAATAGATTTTTTCCAATGGAACTTCCCATTTTTTGCACCTGAAACCGAGAAAAAAACACAATCGAGTCTATGAACAATCGTCTTCTTTTACCAGGCAACACTAATTCGTGGATCGAGATAGTTCAACTTCGAAGTTCCAAGTGCAATATCTTTGTTTTCTTCACGATCGAGCGCTTGAACTTCGAGTTTTTTCAATCCTTCTTCTGCACGTTGAAGTTTCTTTTCAGTTTGTTCCATTTTCTTTTGAGATGATTGACTTTTCGAATTTTTATATTCACTTTTCGCCTTTTTATATTCAGCTTTTTGTTCATCAATTTCCGCTTTTTTCACGTCAATCTTCAACGCAAAACAAAAGAAAAAACATAAATTATACGTGCAAAAAGCGACTTTCCAACGATTTACTTTCGCTTTTAATGTTTCCATGCTTTTCTCGAATGTTTTCGGTACGGAACGTTGATGATTGCAGAGCACTGCTACTTGTCGATTAGCACGATTATAGGCGAGCATTTTTTCGGGCACAGACGTTTTGGGATCTGTCAATGAATCGAGTTCATCTTGAAGAGTTTTCGAAGCGTTATACGTTCGAAAAACTTTGGCTGTTAAACCTTCCATCAGCTCGCTGAGATATTGATTGAGACTTGTCGTCTGAAAAAGCAAAAGAAAACTAAATTTTCAGCAGACAAATGCCGACTTACAGACAGACGATCAAATAAATCGTCATCAGCATCTTTATTTTCCATAAATAATTTCAAATTTTTATATACACGTGGTTCTACACTGACTTTGTTTGTATATCTTTAACAAAGAGAAAACGTTTTTTTTTTTAAAAAAAAGATATTTGACATTTGTGGTTTATTTACCTGATACTATCTTTACCGAGAAAATCAAATTCTACGATATTCTCACCGACTCCATCGAGTTTATCGTAGAGTTTTATGTGTTCGATACGTAGCGAACAACAACCGACTGTATCGGCTTCGTCTTCGTCTTTTTCGTTGCCAACCCGAAGCGCAAGCTGAACGAGAAACATTGATAGAAATTTCGATATTTTAAAAAAGACAAAGAGATTTACTTTATCGATGAAATAAAGTGCAACAGCACGTTGACGAATGCGCATTTCTTTACTTTTCCAATCGATTTGATAGTTTTCTCGTATTTTATCGATATTTCGATGTAATTTTCTTGCTTTTTCATATTTTTGCCAATCACGTTCGCCCTAAAAAAACCAAAGTCAAGCTTCATTTCTCAACAAAAACACCTAAACTCACTTTAACACGTGATGACGCATTGAGCATAATATATTTATTATTTCCTCGTATATTCTCTGTCCACATGACCAGCCACGAGACTTTATTATCATGTCGAACTTCTTTCCAATGATGTCCTTCGGGTGGCTTAGGGATTTGCGCGTCTTTACCGATATTGATAATGATATCTTCGGGTGTAATTCGTTTTTTGACACAACCCATTTTCGGATGTTCACCACGACCTCGAAAGAGGCCCGGAGGTTCGATTTTGTAGTTACCAACGGGCTGTCGATGTTTATCCCACATACAGTAACCGTACTCTTTGCGTATTTTTTCATTATCATCTTTGATTTTCTTTTTTTCTTCTTTGGTCATCGCTTTTCTGAGTTCGGTTTGTTCCTTAAAATAACTTGCTACTTGAGTAAAATCACATTTGCGTATATCTTTGATCAATTCACGTTCAGCTTGTGTCATTGACTTACGCCAATCGGCCATGAAATTGTTATTAAAAACTTCTTTTGATGTATAATCATGATCGAGCATACGTGCGTAAAATGTCATGATTTCTTCGGCTGATTCACTAAGTTTAACTTCTGTACTGGCGTAGAAAAACTTGATATTATGAGGTAAACTTTCGTATAACGGAGGAAACAATGGACCTTTGTGTTCCAATGTTGTCCATTTACGACCGTCGGTGTATTTTTCTTCTTCCCACCATCGCCAAACATCTTCTTCTTCGGTTTCTTTCTTCTTTCGTTTGCCTGTTGGTTCTTTGGTTGGCGATGAATTCGGCGTTACTTTTTCGTTTTTAATCGTAATCGAAAGTTTCTTTTTCGACGGTTTCACATCGGATTTTCGTTCTTTTTTGATCGAATTCGATTTTCGTTGAGCAGCTGCTTGATTCTTCGCTTTCTTTGCCAATGGAAGATCATCATCGGACTCGTCACTGGCGTTTTTACGTTTCGGTGGCGATGGTTCTTTCTTAATATTAACTTTCGATTCTCTTCGAACGACCGGTTCTTTTTTTATGACGATCGTTGCTTTTGGTATTGGCTCTTTATGTTGTCCATTGAGTTCGGCAGCTTTCTTTGCCAGTGGTTTATCATCTTCATCTTCATCGTCCGTACTCTCTAAAACACGACTATTTCGTTTAATTGACGAATCCGATTGCGAGTCGTTGCTGTGATGATTATTCGAATAGTTGCCGCCATTCGATGTTCGTATGGGATTGTTATTGTTCACTTCTTTTTTCATCGATGTTGAAGATGAATTAACTTGATTTTTACTGTGATTATTGGTTGCAAGAATAGTTGACGGTATTTTCGGACTAATAACATTCATCATAGCACACTCTCACCACACGAATTTTTCAACTAAACGTCTCAAACAAGTCTAGACGATTATAATTGTAATGGACAAAATTTGATGCACACAATGAACGAACGAACGAATGATTGTGTATGCACACGTATATGTGTGAGACTTTGTTTAGACGACAAAACAGAAAGAGACAGACAACTCATTGGATATCTTATCATTCATTCAATGAAAAACATATGTGACAAATAAAACACTAGAAATTCAATGTTTTCAAGTATTCAAATGAAAATCTACGAAAATCACTTCGATTTTTATTCATTTCCTTTTCGAAATATTTCAATTTTTGTTCATATGAAATGACAGATGTCACTAAGAAGTAGATTGATTATTCTCCATGTATAATCTCTTCGTTCATTCATTACGTGCTTTTTGCCTGAACAACAGATTGTATTTCGATATTCCTATTAATAGAAAGTTATATGATTGTTTTACTAATCAAATGAATTTAACAACGGCAAAAAAGAAAAATAACCGACATCTAATTCAAACTAGATCGGATATCCTATGCTTTTAGAATAAGACGTCTCATTTCATATAAAACTATCTGTAGAATTATCTTCGAGTACTTCACGTATAATTTTCTTCAGATTGATCTTCGGCACATGAAAAAACAAGTAGTGACGGAAAAAACATTAAATTAGATGGTTCACTTTTCATCTGTAATCTATGATGGCACAGACTGCGATTCCATGAGGACATCAATGACGTAGTTTTATCTAACACATAGATCGAGACATGAACTATCTTCATCTATTTATTTTAAAATACATCATATTGTTCTCTTATTCTCAATCTTCATTTATCATGCAAAAGATAAGCACAAGATTATCCGTATATGTTTTGCATATATAAAAAAAAGTACGTTATGGCAATGGAAATTATTAATATCTGTATGTTGTCTCTATTAAACACATTACTTCTTCTTCTTGATAATACGATGTCGCAAAAAAAGAAAAGAAGAGAGAAGAGAGATGTTCACGAAAAAGAATAAACCGAGATACTTGCTTGAAGATTAGCATCTTAGAGATTTTTGCATGGATTATCTTATCGTTTTAAGAGAGAAACTTTATTTTTTTTTGTTTCTACATTTTAACATCGATGGGTAATCTTATGTTTGATTCCTTTTACTGTTAAGAATGAAAAGTATTAATATACATTTCGACGACTGTATCTGATAAGATTCATTCTTTTCTTTTCTTTTTTTGTATTTGGTATTATGTGATGGTCATTGGGAAGTTTGTCAGATCGCTTTTGTCTGTGGTTATATCACTAGACAATATTAGTCAATTCTGTCATCAGTATTCAAATATCGTTATAAATAAATGTTGGATGTCAGGCAAAGCGAAGAAATATTATTCTTAATGAAAAACAAAATATTTTTTTTCCTTTAATATGACAATATATTTTCAATCAAGATAAGTGAATTAGAGCAGGTGTCATATATAACCATCGTAGTTTTTTTTTCTTCTTCTTTTCTATGATTTCTCTTCGTCCCCTCCTCCTCTCGAAATAAATATAGATATGTGTTATTCGTTTATATTCTTCGTTCTACTTTGCATTCCTTCGTTTGTTTAGAAGAAAATACTTCCAGATAATGTGATCGAAGTTATTAATAAAAAAACAAACAAACAAATACTAGTGGAATTAATCATGGATTCTGTTTCATCATCGAATGTGACTATAGATGATTTAGTTATTGATCCAGCCGTTCTCTTCGAAGCAATTCGTCGATCATTAACACGTGATCCGTTCGAACACTATGTTAATGGTATATGTGGACTAATCGTTTGTCTTCTCGGAATAATTAGTAATGCACTTAGTTTTGCCGTTTTAATTCGTCGAACAATGAACCTTTCGACATATGTTTATCTATCAGCTTTATGTTTAAGTGATTTCATAACTTGTCTCTTTCTCATACCAGCTTATATATTAGACGCCTATCCGATCGAAATACCCGATTCCGATCTACCGAGAACGTATACTTACACGAAAATAGTAATTATCACAGGTGAGCTTAATTGAAAGTTGAATTCAATCAGAGATATATTCTTATTTTTGCTCTTCAGGTGCGATAAGTACAACTGCACGTGCTTTGAGTGTATGGCTTTGTCTTGCGTTTACAATCGATCGATGGATAAGTATGTGGATTGAATTTTGATTTCGAGAGAAAAAATGACGTTTTTGTTTTTGATTTTCAAGTGATCTGTCGGCCATTTGTTGGTCCACTTTATTGTACAATAAAAAATGCACGTCGTGTTACATTTTTGATTTATCTTTTGGGTATTTTCTATGCCGTTCCACTTCTATTCGAATACGAACCTCATGAAGAACGAGCTTTCGAAGATATTCTTTTTCTCACTGGACATCAGAAGTTCTATCGATCGAAACTAAGTGAAATCGGTCGAAATCCAATTTTTCGTTGGACTTACATGCTAATAAACGCACTCGGTGTTTACGTTTTTCCTCTTTTAATTATCATTCTCTTCAATCGACAACTCCTTCTCTCAATTCGTACACTCGAACGTCGTTCAGCTCAATACAACGCCCCATTACCCACAAAACAAGGTACAACAACATTTGCTCATTGATTCACTTGATCGACTCGCTTTTTTCTTCATCTAGGCGTCACACTCATGCTTGTTTCAACAACAATTCTACTTCTTATTCTTCGTGCACCTTCGATGATAATCTACGTCATGTGGTTGATCAATGCCAAACTGTTTATTCAAGAAAAACCTCCGTTTCCTCTTCGAAAATTTCATTCGATTGCTAATCTATGTGCAACATTGAATGCTGCAACGACATTCGTGATGTTTATGATCTACGGAACGAAATTTCGGTCGGAATTTGCACGAATTTTCTGTTATTGTTTTCGCCGATTGAAAAGCTCAACAAATCAAGAAACTCAAACGAATCATCAGACTGAACAAGGAGGTCACAATCGTTTATTAGGCAATAATCAACCGGATGATGATCAACAATTTGAATATAATTTGCAATCTCTACCCAATCGAACTAATCGAACGAGAAGAGCTCGACATAGTAGTACGACAACGACGACAACGACGACAACAACGTCGGTTGGATCGATTCCGTCGTTACGACGATGGAGAGAACAACGACGAAATCCACGGTATTCAATTGAAAAACAATTTGCTTTGGCAAATCAAATGCCAAATCAACAATTAAGACAACAAGAATCGATCATATCCGAAATTCATAATGATAATAAATCACCGGTATTAACTCGATCGTATAGTGATTGTCTCACAGATTTTATTCTGTGCCGATAAAATTTGAATGTACTTTTCTTTTTCTTCTTTGTATATTTTTTATTGTTTGTTCGTTCGTTTGATGTTTTATTATTAAAAGTTATGGATTTTAATTATTTTCTTTGAAATAACCGAATGTCAAGTCAATAACTCATAGAAACAATGGTCGTACTAAGTCAGTCGATTTAAAATAGGTCATTTGAAATTATGTTGAGTGTAAACAAAAACAGAAAAGTAAAAATTCGTGTTTTGATTAAAAACAAACAAAAAATATGCTTTTTGTTTGATTTATTCGTCTCGATTGTTGAAACAACGTGCGTACGTCGAAACTAGTTCCTCTTTTAATCAACAAGTTAATAAATGGACGCAGCAGCACGAGATTCGTTTCGCGTAGAAAATAACTGTCTCATTTGGTTAGATCAGGACAACGAACATTATCGAAGCCGATTCACGGAATTACAGAATCTTTTCGATGTAATTAAAAATTTTGCAGACATAGAATCGTGTTTGAAATTTTTAAATGATACGACGATCAATGAGAAAATGTTTATGATTAGTTCGGGTTCATTGGGCCAATTAATCGTTCCGCAGATACATCATTTCGAACAGATTGAGTCGATTTTTATCTTCTGTATGGATCGATCGAAACATAAAAAATGGGCAGATCAATGGTCGAAAATCGAAGATGTATATACTGATATGACAAGTCTTTACAAGGCAATTGAAGATGTTCGAAGACGAAACGAACGGAATTCTGTATGTCTTAGTTTTCTTCGAACAGAAGATAATGACGATTTCGAACAAATTGATAATCAAATGAAAATCTCATTTATGTATACGCAGATTCTGGCAGATATTTTATTAAAAATCGATTTCAAAAAGAAAGATTTCAACGAATTGATTACATATTCTCGATCACGTTACGAGAATAAGGAAAAAACATTGACTGAAATCAACGATTTTGAACGTTTGTATAACAAAAAAGATGCTATTTATTGGTATACTCGTGATTACTTTCCATATCCAATGCTTAATAAAGCTCTACGTGAGATGGATATTGAAGTGATTCTAAAAATGGGATTTTTTATTCGAGATCTTCATCAACAAATTCAATGCTGTCATTCAAAACAATGTCATAAAAATCAACTAATAACTCTCTACCGTGGTCAATATTTACTTGAAGAGCATTTTAAACAATTGTGTCAAACACAAGGTGGTCTACTGACTTTCAATAATTTCCTCTCGACAACTACAGAAATTAGTAAGGCGTTATGGTTTGTCCAACATAAACGATCTGGTCAAGTTGGTATATTTTTTACTATAACTCCGCATCAGTTATTATCATCAACTCCATTTGCTTCGATCGATAAGTTCAGTGAACATCCAACAGAAAAGGAAGTTTTATTTTCTATGCATACAATCTTTCGTATTGAAAATGTTGAATTCTGTCCGACAAATCAAATTTGGAAAGTTGAATTAACTCAAACAACATTAAATAATCACGAATTATATGCACTAACGAAGTGTTTAGGAGATACCATCGCCATCGAACGCTTTGCGGAATACGATCGTTTAGGAAGATTTTTCATTCAAATGAGTAAATTTGATCAAGCTCAACACGTTTACCAAAAAATGTTACTAGATTCCAAAGTAAAAGATTTCGAAAAAGCCAATATCTACCATCAACTTGGACGAATTCAAGATAAACAAGGACAACAACAACAAGCCATTGACTCCTACATCAAATGTATCACAATTCTCGAGAAACATAATTCAAAATATGCCAATGATTTAGCACTTGCGTATAACAGCATGGGTGCATTATATACTCGAATGGCGAATTATGCCGAAGCGTTGACATTCTATAACAAAGCATTGACTATTCAAGAAAGAAATCTTCATGGAAATCATTTGGATATAGCAGACACGAAAAACAATATCGGGATTTTATATAAGAAAACGAATGATCTACGAAAAGCAGAAAATTATTTGAATGAAGCTCTACAAATACGTGAAAGAGTAGGACCGGCTTGCCATCCGAATATTGTTCAATCGTATTATAATTTGAGTTTATTATACGAGCAAATGCAAGATCGTGATAGAGAAATTGTTTGCTTAGACAAAGCTGTTTCAATTGGAAATCAGTGTCTGCCAAAAGATCATCCATTTTTACAGAAAATAAACGCCAAAAAAAGGACATACCGCGCGTAATAAATAACTTTTTTTTGTTTTCATTTCGAATGTGAAACACAGTGAATAAATAATAAAAAAAAGAAAATGAATTCAATTGCGGATAATTGTCGATCAATACTACGAAAAAGGCAACAGTACGTGATGAGGTGTAAGCATAAGATCAAAATTCATCAATAATTCTTACGATCATCGAATCGATCGAAGTTTTTTTTTTTTATCTTATATTGTCGTTTTAGAGGATATCTAATTCCATCGAATCCAATTTATTCTCTGTATGGTTTGGATAATATTCAAGTACCAGTGACTGGTTGTGAGGAGCCATCGTATTGTAATACTCTGTCCGGTCTTTCGTTAACCAAACCGCCGAGTACTTACCTTCGTCATGCGCCTTGTATCGATCGAAATATTCGTTCGATGCAATCGAAATTAATCAACCAAGCTCGATATCCATCGATACCATCAGAGAATTGCGTGCAATTCATTACAAATTCCATCACAACAAAAATCAGATACAAAATACCTGAACAAGAAATTGCTCTGCTATGTTGTTGTCTTCCGTCATTGATTCGGCAGATTATGAGCAAAAGTCCGTGGTTAACAGCAAATGATATTATTCAATGGCTTTCCGCTGAAATCATGGTAGGAGTTTTGTTCAAACAGATGCAACGAATCATTTTGAGTAGAAAGAATCGATGAATGGTTTCGATCAATCAAATTCGAAACAAAGAAATACATTTTCAAATTCAAGACAACGATCACCGTTTAATCAAGATTCATTTCAACAACAACAACAAGACAACGGATCAAATGAATCAGAAGATGATTTTGTTGAACCGCAAGACGATGTCGAGGAAGATAATTATGATGACGAGAATGACAATGATAACGATAGTTTACTATCGTATGAAAGTGGAAAAAGCAGGAATTCTCAACGGCGAAGATCGCCATCGAATTATTCATCAAGATCAGCACTTGATGTTCCTGGCAGCGGTGGTGGTGGCGGTGGTGGTAATCGAAAGAGAAATCGACAAAAATCAAGAAGCAATCGTTCGACATCTTCGACACGTTCGTTTAACAGTCAACGAAGTAAAAATCGAGATTTAAGTGATCAAGATTCTCTTGCATCTCCGTCATTGAGTACACAAATTTATGTTTCTTCTATTCTATACATCAGGTTTGTTAACAGGTACAGACAACAGAAGTATAAGATCAAGGAGAAAGCCAAGCAAAAGTAGTCGATCTCTAAACGACCAAGACACAAGAAGTATTCGTTCGGATAACCAAGGTATGTTTTATTTCAAAATTCAAATTATAACAATAAAAATATTTTCACTAGCCGATAATTTCGAGCCGAACGAAGATTTTGATGGACATAGTCCTAGTTTAGCTTCGAAACAACGTTCAAGAACTCGATCGACTCATCGTGGTTTTGATTATCCTGGTCCAATCGATGGTCAGGCAGCTGATGAAGTGAAAAAATGTTTAGCTTTCTATGAACAAATGCGTGAACATTTCGATGACAATGTTGCTGCCATGCTTCTCAAATGTTGTTTGTGCTACGGAGGTTGTTCCGGCAAAAAATAGAGAAGAGATTGCAAATAAAAATGATTGTTTTTCTATACGATCGAATATTTATTCTGCTGTTGTACGTTTGTAAATGAGAGAAAAACAAAAACAATCGATGAGAAATCGAGCATTACCTTCAAATCATCATGTCAGGAATAAGAAGTCAACATAATCGTCGAATTCAATACATTGAGCCTCTCGATTCCTATTTCGAAAATCGTCAATTTGATGATATTCAAGACAAATCTGATCATTCGGTAGCACATACCGCATCTCAAACAGACAGTCTTCTGCAAGAATGTTCCATACCATTTAGTTATGGTGAGTTTTCAATCATCATTAATCGTTTTTTTGATCGATTGTATGTTTTTTTCCTATAATATAGACGATGGAACTGAATCAATTACTTTGCCAAAAACACCTCAATATGTTTATAAACAACCGAATGATATCGAACTAGCACAAAAGCCTAAGACAAAATATGTCTATCTACCCGTGATTCCTAATCCTAAATTTGTCAAAAAACCACGTCGTGTTCTGTATGCTTATAATGACTTCTGTCCAGTTCATCAAAAACTTCGTTTACATCACTACGGTGAAACATATGATCCTCGTTGGTGGTACATGCCGCTCAATGCTGTTCATGCACCGAAATCTCGACGATATATGGAACCTCGTCATCATCAATATAAACCACCGAAATGGTATGAATTACCTCATCGAGAGAAATATTACAATTAAATTATCAGTTTTCTGTGATTCATTATTTGATATTCGAATACAGTTGTTGTTATTAACAACGGACGAAACAAGATATAACAAGGAAAAAAAAAGAACGTATTGCGATTCTGTTTTTTTTTTCGAATTTTTATAATCGAAATGACGTCTAAACTTGACTGTTATGAATGAAATTATTTTTAAGTAAGAAATGGCCACTTGAAGCCCATCGTTTCAATTTTTTTCGATTTCTGAGAGGAAAAAAGAGCAACAGAATGAAAGAAAAAACGTTTATTTACAAAGTGAGAGATGCAAACAGATGCAAATGCTACTAATCGAAACGCTTTAGTCAGTGCTGTACATTCAAAATCATATGACCCATCAGCACCCTATCGTGCTCTATTAAATCCAACTCCACCTCCCGCTCAAGTTGTTCCTCCTCAAGTGCAATTGGCTAACATTCCTCTGACAAATATGGATCCTAATAGTGGTGTCCTTAAACGTATACCACAATTCTATTATCCACGTTATAACGAGCCTGATATACCTGAACCAGTACAGTCCAATACTAATCCCGTAGAAATAATTCAACAACAACCACCACCACAACAACAACCTATTATCGTTCAACAACCAAATCCCATCGATCCGTATGGTTATTCTCAAGGTTTTCCAATGCAAATGGATCCGTATGGTGGTGTAAATCCATACTATCCCTATGGTACACCAATTCTTATTCCATTACCATCGAACGGTCAAGCATTAGATCCTACTATACGTCCTAATCAAGAACAGTCCAAATCTGAAGCTATTTCAGCGCATCAAAAAGATGCTGATCTTAGTCGTCTTGAAGTGTATCATTTCGTTCCAAAAAATAATTCATCTCATCCAGCAGCACCCACTGGTCAACCAATTATTCAGTATCACGTTTATCCTCAAGCACCATCGCAAATGCCTTTTCAACGTCCTCAACTACCACTACCACAACAACAGCAGCATCCATCCAATTTTCAACCGTGGTACGTTAATCCAGCTAATAATACTCCACCTACTGTACCCGAACCTCCAGCAGAAACCAAAGCACGTGGTTCTCAGACCGAATCTCCCGAAATGAAAAATCGTGCAATTTCACCCATACAAATAAATCCTACAATACCACCTGTGTACGATGAAGATGGTTACCCTTATATACATTATAAAACAGTACCAACAGAGCGATATTATGTGCCAACAAGACGTATAGACCGTCGTTTTTATGATGCAAATCGATCTACGCCTTTAGCCGATTGTCGTTGTCTCGATTGTCAACGAGAACGATCCAAAACACTCAATTATTATCCGGATTAAGACAACAAACATTCATTCATGTTATTTATCTTTATAATGTCCTAAAAGATTCTTTCTTAGTATGCACTTTTTAACCGAACGTACCTAATTTACACTTCAAAATCATTTGAATATACGAAATAATGATTAATTCTAATGATTTCCGTATGTGACAAATTCAAAATCAGGTTTATCTTTGCGTCACACATTGAAATTAACTGTAATATAAAGTGTTATTTTGTTCTCGACAATAATCGAGCAAGAAAATGGCATGACAAAACTCTTCATATTTTGCGCTAATTTTTTTCGACAAGTTCCGTTGAAAACGAGAGAAAAAGAAAAGACGAGGAAAATATTAATTAAATATATGATGAACTTCTTTTTTTTTGTGTTTCATAATCATTAATAAAGCTTAAGCTATTTCACGTCATGTCTCTTTGGAGATTATTTTAAGCATATTCGACAATGATAAATCCAATAAAGGCAATCTCGTTTTAGTCTTTAATAAGAATAGTCTGATCGTTCCAGATTAAATCCAGACAAAAAAAGAAATGCCAATGTCGTTTTATCTAATCTATCAAAAACAGTTCATATTTGTTTGACATTCGAAATAAATAAATGTTCTGTTTTTAATTAATTTTCGTCGATATTTATGTTGAACAGAAAGAGTTTGGCAAGTGCAATCTGAAATAAATATATAAAAATGCGTTGTTTTTTCTTCTTTTTTTCTAAAATCATAACGTGTAATTTGTAAACGAACGATTTCTTATTCATCTCGGACTCAATTGTATTTCCAATGATGCTAATTTTCAATGAGAATATTGTCAACTCATTGAATCAGTGTATGTTTCATCGAACATGACCAACGAACCGATAGATAATTTTCTCTAAAACCAGCACGTTTATTTTTATCGTACGTGTTTTTACTCTTCGTACGTCTGTAATGATCGTTTCTATGAACTTTCTCGATTAATTCTCTTTATTAATATATTCACTATTTTACTTGGCATAAATTTAAGGTCTAAAACCAATGAACAAATGAAAAAAATCGAGAACATACAAGTTTTTCGATTATTTAATGATGGAAAAAAAATAGAGAATTACAGAATTTTGTGACGATTTGACTTTTATTTTTCTTGATTTTTTTTCGGATGTCTCTATTGTTTTTGTGTCAGACGGTGTTCATCTAGTATTCAGCTTGTCGTTTTCGTCTACCCAAAAGTAACATACGACTTCGTACACAATCAGCGTATTCATTACCACGACCACTAGCTGGCATTTGATTGCACGGTTTCAAGATTTGTTCGAAATCAGCGGCTTTTTTGAAATGAAAATGATCATTGTAATAAGCAGAACGATATGGATAACGATGATAACTGGATTTGGCGACACGTGCGAAGCTATTATCAACAGCATCGTTGCTATTTTGTTGATAATCTTCTACTGCTGAAGATAAAACCACGAATGGAATGATAAACATGATACATAAGTAGAATAATGTTGTGAATTGAGTATTCATTGTAAAATGTTTTAGGTTTTGAAATTTCTATGTGTAGTTTGTGTGCTGGTCTAAAATAGTCAACAAAACAGTTTATTATGATGAAAAAACAGCCGATCGTTGGCAAGCAATTAGACTTGCTCGAAGGTTGTAGTCAATCACTCTCTTGTTCTTTGAGTTTTTTTACTAACGTAATGAGTTTTGTCTCGCTCTTTTATTATAGATCAAGCCAATGGGACTGAGTAATAAAGACGAAGAAGAAGAAAAAAAGTGAAATCACCAAGGGGGAAAACAACAAAGTATGAAATACAATGTACACGTCAATGTCGATCGATCTTAAATCGATCAACAATGACATAAAAAGCTATTTAGCGGAGAATTCTAAAGGCAATTTTTGGCATCTTCAATCTCTTACCGAACTCATTCTAGAAACTGAATAGACATGTAATGACTAGGATCGTTTGATAAATCATCTAAGCTAATTTATCGGAGAAAAAAAACAGTAATAAAATTGTGAGTACACAGACATATTATTTGTAGAACAACTTTTAAATCTCTATGCATTGGTTTTGATTTATCGAGAGAAATACGCATTAGGATCGTAGCAGGTTTTTCCTCATAGATGAAAAGGGAATTTTTCATGAAAGATTGTAGGTCCCGATGAGAAATAGATTCGCGTGCTGTGACCTGATTGATCTGGGGTAACTACGCCTACTACCGAAAGCATGTCGACTCACAAAATGAGAATGAAAAATTCATATAGATTTTTCTTTATCTCGTCGGTGTCATTAACTCAAGAGCAAATGAGGGCAAATTACAACTGCCTCTGGTTAGAACAATGGGATTCTGATCTTCATATGACGAGAAAAGAGCTTGCTGAAGGCATTCCAAGAAGAATGCCTGTCATGAACCGTTCATAGTGACTTAAGAATCTTGGAATTTATAGAGATATATGAAAAAAAATAGAAAAAAAAAAGAAAAATAAGAGAAAGAACGAGAGAGAAAGAGAGCAGAGGCGAAGGAGAAGACGTATAGTGAAAGAGAAAAGAAACAACAGTAGTAATGTGTTAAAAATAGTAGGCGTTTTTAGATTGACAAAGTAGAAACCGATCCGAAGCGAAACATATCAGCAAACGAAGAAGAAGAAAAGAAGAAGAGAAGAGAAGGAAATGACTTCCACATAATAGATTTCACTTGTATTATTATCTATTCGAAAATTAAAATCCATTTGCGTCTTGAACTTCATGCATATCAGTTAATTGTTGAAACAGATTTTGAATTGAATGTATACGCGTTTGATTATTGAATTGATCGTTAATTGAAAAATAAAAGTATTGTTCAGTTTTTTCTTCGTACGTTGTTAATGTTTCAGCAATGAGACCGCCTTGAGATTTATGCGTACTACACATCCAAAGAACAATCATTCGATAATCAGAAACATCGCTTGCATTGCTCAATTTCCATTTACGATTGAATTCGAATTCAGCTGGATGGATCGACATGACATCTGCTAATGGATTCAATGTGTACTCAGGTATTTCCGCTAGAATAAATTCAGATCCGCCAATAACTACGGGGATTTTTATTTCACTTGATGGATTTCCTTGAAGACGTCCTATTGTCTCAAGTGCTAATAGTCCCGATGCTGTATGATGCCCATGAGATTGAATATTAGGTAACATAATAATCATAAGATCATATCCAGAAGGACCATTACCACCCACTATTGTTCGTTCAAGTAGTTGAATGATCCAATCCTTTTCCCATTGTTCGGCGAGAACAATATCAACATTTCGATCGTATTTTAAATCGAATTGGTCAAAGAAAAAATATTTTCTAATGCCGACTATATTTCCACTTGCTAATAATTCTTGTTTTCGAATACGTGGCAAATGTTCTCTTCCGATGGTTTCATTTGACAATTGAATATTTCCGTAAAATGATTCCGAAGGTGCTGAATGTTGAAATCCACCTTCACCGTTCGTTATACAAACAAGGTCAACTGTTGCTTGTAGTTTATGTGTTAGAGCATAGAGAAAACCTCCGAATAGTGTTTCATCGTCCGGATGGGCGATAATCACTAAGACAGCTAATGGAAGACTCCACATAATGTCAATTGATATCTGTCTATTCCAAATCGAATGATATTTACGTGAAAGATTAGATGATATGTGCGTAAGTACAATATTTATTCATTGGTTTTTATACTCAAAAACATTGAAAACAAGCCGAAGTGCATATTGTGTTTTAAGGTCATATCAATTTTTAAGAGCGAAGAATGTGCAATTGAGTTAGTTATTCTCTTTGAAATATCAGTAAAAAAGTATCTTTGCACTTGATTGTTTCATGTAGACCCACTTTATGATAATATTCAATTCTAAATAGATGTCTGCCTGAAAATATCTCATTATTAAAGTGTAGTTATTGATCAAACGATTGAAATAATAAAAAAAACAAACGTTTCGCATGTTTGTTTAACAAGATTTTGGATACGATTCAAATATTTTCTTATCCAAGGTTGACTTACTGTGTTTAATCGGACAAGAAAAATAAAAATAACTTTTAATATTTACTCTTTTTGTTATTTTAATTCAGCCGAATAAAATATCCTACTTTCACCGAAATCATGTTTTTAAATAAACTGAATTCATCCCGAGACATGATCACGGTATTCCCAAAATGCAACTATTTATCTAAAAATATTGTTTCCATCGAAAGTACTTAGAGAACGCGAAACAAGCGTTCAAGCATAAATGGTCTCTGGTGTTCGATTTCTAATTTCCCCACGTGTCATTCTTCTCACCCTCTATTCTCTAACGACATACCATTTTAAAGATGTCTCTTTCTTTCTTTCCTGTATATGTATCTTAGATTTTGGGTATTAATGTTTTTCTTATTTAAGATATAAACTGAACTCTTGCATTAAGTCAGAATTTAAGTGTTTTTTAAGCAACCGATAATAAGTTTATGGATGTATGACAACGTATCATCAAAAACTGCAACCAAATCGAAGAAGATAGAATAGAAGAACGTGCTCCACGTCTAGAACATGTACGCATCTCAGTGCTAATAAAGCATTAGAACCAAGCACTAGATTATAAACAAGACTGTTAAGATCACACATGCAGCTCACAAAATTCGATTATCGGAAGCCTACTTACAATTTTTTGTTTTCATCCTTTCGAAATAAATAAACAAACCATAAGATACTATATTTAAGTTTCAACAGTAACAGTCTTATATTATTTTGTTATACACGTGCGCCACCTGTCGAATGGGCGTCCTTATCATGATCACATTGGTTTTGATTCTTTCTTGTCCTTGGAAAAAAAGATAAACACAAATCGAGATAATTCACATCGCATTTTCTGTTCATATAGTTATTTCTTTAGAAAATTAATCATGAAAACATTTAGCCATCGATTTGACTGACATTTACCGATGAATCAGTATGTAATATTTTTTTCTTATCAAATCAAACACTTCTCTACGCATTAGTTACAGTTTTTTTCTTTTTCGTTCGAGAAATGTCATAAAAAAACACAAAATATCTCTCGTATAACTTTCTTTCGAACAATTCTGATGTAACCTGGAAAGATGCTGCTTCCTTGAACCACGTGTTACGTAAAAGCATGCGTTCACAATTTAAAATTACCCTCGTCTTCTTTTTTCCTCTTTTACATGTACTGTTTGTTCTGTGGTCACATCGAAGAACGAAGAAAATATATTAACATGAATTTTCTCTCTTTTGTAACAATTTTCAATGTCGTTATGATTCTTTACTTTAAGGAAGGACAGAATGAGAAGAAAAAAAAAACGAGCGACCCGAACAAGAACGTTAAATTTCTCCTGTACAAAACTGCACTTTTTTTTCTTCATTAATAAAATGACAGAAAAGAAAAAAGAACTATTACAACATCAAACTTTTTTTTTCCTTCTCTCTATATGGCAAAAAGTTCTGATGCTGCACTCGTTCTTATTCAAGGTTTTTTTATATAATAAATGAAAGAAGAACGAGAAGAAAAAGAAAGAAAGAAAAAGAAAAAGAAAAAAAAAGTTGAATGAGGCCTTCATGTTCCAAGGTATGTGTGCTGTAACGAAGAGTATTACATAAAAAGAGAGGCAGAGAGAGAGAGAAAAAAACGATTGTGGACCTTTGAATCGACGCAACATTTTTTTTTCGACACAAAATCAAACCACACGAAGATAGCTAACACACGTGTTGACGATGAAACTATTGATTTATCCACTCGTTGTTCTTTTATTCATTAGTAAGTAGTGACTTTGTAGGAAAAGAGTTTTTTTCTTCTCGATAATAGAAATGAACAAATATTTGAATTGTGAATTGATTTTTTAGTTCCCCGGATAAACGCACGAACGAATCCTCGGTTCGATATGCGTGATAAAGATGGAATCATTTTCGATCCAATTGCACCACGAGCTGGCGAGCGATTAATCGCTAAATGTACACTCGTTGGTTTAACTGATACCGATAAACGAAGTGTAAATATCAAGCAATTATTGAATTTTCTTTGCAAAATTTTTGTATCTTTTCAGGTCAGTTGGGAATTACATCGTTTGAATGATAACAAGAAATTCTTTCTCGCCACTGACGATCAAGTTTTTCAATTTTCTCAGCCAACTCGTCGTCTTTTCGCCGAACATGATATCGATTCAAGCGACTGGTATCTCATATTCGATCCGTTAGATCGAGAAGATTACGGCGATTTAACTTGTATGCTGGCTGATACAGGTTATAATAATTCAGTTTATCTCAAACGACGATTAGTCGTCTACAGTGAACCGTTCGTTGTTCAATCATCGACGAAAGATATCGAAGTTAGCGAAGGTGATAATATACTTTTGCAATGTTTTGCACAGGGTCTACCTCCGCCGCAAATTCAATGGATGAAAGCCGATGCGAGTATTTTACCTGATGGAAATATTCGATCGATTGGCGTATGTCGAGAGAATTTGAATTTCGGATGAAAAATGCTTTTGTGGATTTTTTTTAGGCTGTTGAATTAGCAATTGATAATATTCGAAAGCAAGATCGAGGAATTTACAAATGTTTAGCTGTGAATTTAGTTGGTTACGGTGATGTTTGGACTTTAAAAGTCAATGTCAAATGTAAAATTTCTTTTTGATTTTCACGGAAAATTTCTCAAAAAAAATCTATATTTTAGTTCCACCGTACATTCGTTGTCCGTATCCGATGGTTGGTCAAGCTGTTAGTTTTCTCGTTGACATCTACGTTGAATGTTACGTTCACGGTTATCCAGCTCCGCGTATCTCCTGGTACAAAAACGATTACGGTGGACAAGTTTCGAATCAAATGAGTGTCGATGTTCTTCGACCTATTTGGAATTCGTATAAATATAAAATCGAAGCAACAATACCCGAACCAAATATTTGTACAGATTGTATTCTATCACGTTTAACAATCATCAATGTTGAAGCAGATGATTTGGGCTCGTATGTTATTAACGCAACAACCAATGATAAACCCTATCGAACTGCGTTAGATTCCGTTTTTGTCTATGGTAAATTTGTTTATCTTTTCAATTGAATTTTTTATAAAAGAAATTTCTTTTAGAAACACCCGATTGCCAACAATTCATCACTCATCGTGATAATATCGGTTGTAAACGTATTCGTTTTACGACAAATCGCGCATCATCATCATCATCGTTCATCTCGTTTTCATTTATTCTTTTCTGTCTCAGTGTTATTTTCTTGGAAAAAATCTCAATGAAAATAGTAGAATAAGTTCTATTCATCGTCCACGATCAATTGACATTCCCTAGGCAATGATCATGCAATGACTGATTACTCTTTGTATTTTATATTTTTTTATTGTATAAATAATAAACTCAACGATTTCGTGTGTGTGTTTGTTCTTCTTGAATAGAAATAAAAAAACAAAACAATTAGTTGAATTTGTCTTCATTCTTAGATGACAACATTAACACGTTCGTCTATCACTGGACTTCATCATCCCAAACGTTCATTTGAAAGTCTTGATTCGTCATTGACCAATAAGAAAAATTGTTCAAGTCTCGATCGAATTTTAAATGCCGATAAATCAAGTGCGGATTCGTCGATAAATACTTCGCGTTCATGTTCAAGTTTAAACCTGTCAACGATTGATCAATCGATTCTTGAAACGCAATTAAAACGTGCAAATTCTTGTAATGAAACACTGGAAGCGAGTCTCAAACGTTTGAGAAGTGAAACAGAAAATACAATTGAAGATTTAACAGCTAAAAATCTAGTAAAATCAACTCTTCGTTTAGCTTTTTTAATTCAAATTGTGTGTTTAGGCGTTAGAACGTTCGTTGCATGAATCGAAAGTGAAAATTTTAGAATTAGAAAGTCAGTTGGACAAATCAAAACACTCGACAATTACTGCAGATACACTCGTAACACCGAGTTCGATCTTAGAACAACAAATAAAAACATTAGAAAATGAAAAACTCGAATTAAAACTTCAATTACAACAAGTAGACGCGAATTTTTTTTCGCCATTTTTGTTAAATCTCATCTTTCTTTTCGTACAAAAAAGAATCAACATTTGCATAACAAAGAAATCACTCAATTAGAAAAAACAATTCTCGATTTCAAACGTAAATTAGTCGAACAAGAAAATCAATTCAAACTCTCGGAATTCGAACGCGACAAACTCGCCAAGTTCGTTTGTTTTCCTTTAACTTCAATAAATTCTTGTTCTTTTTCCCAGTATTAATCAAAATTTCTCGGCACAATTAAAAGAAAAATCTGAACAACTCGATCAATTGCAAAAACGCAACACTGTACGTTTTCGATTTTCATTCATTCTTCTTTTTATTTTGTGTTGTATCTCGAATTTTCATCAGGAATTGGAGCTGTTAGCTTCGAAATTAAATCCAACGAATGTAATTAACCAAAGTTTAATCAACGATATCAAACAAACTCAAGATATTCGATTTGAAAATGAACAATTAAAAAAAGAAATCGAATTATTAAAGTAACAAACAACAACAAAATCAATCATTTGAATGAGATTTTTCATTTCAAATAGATTGAAATGCAATGAACGAATACTTCACGATGAAGAACTTCGAACTCTACGTAAACAAGTTCAAATCAGTGAAGATTATCGAATAATTATCGCAAAACGAGATGCAGAAATTCTTGTAAACAAATATTCTTTTGTCTTCGTGATTTTTTATGATTTTATTTCAGAAACTTCGTGAACAATTATCAACTGAAAATACAAATGATCTTCTCTGAATTTGTTTTTTTTGTCTGTCTGTCTGTTTGTCATTTATATTCGTACGAAAATCAATAAAAATAAAAGAATAGAGAGACTAAAACGAGCGCTTGAATTGCAATAATCCGAACCACAACAGTACAATTGAACATCACCAGTAGTGGTTTGAGTTGGACAATAGAAAACCGAACCTTTGGAAACCAATCGACGACCATCACTTAAAGTCACAATCGATTTCTAGAGAAAACAAATTTGATTTTATTGTAAATGCGAAAGAAAGAGAGAAAGACACTTACGGTACATTGAGCGAGAAAATTTGTATTATTCGTCAATGTAACATACGGATAGTCTGTTTGAAATGGTTCCGGACAATCGGTACATTGATAACAGACAATTGAAATTACCGATGGAAAATCTAATTTCAATTAAACAGATAAAGTTCGTTCTTTTTTTTTTAAATTTTGTATTAAATACTTACTCAAGAGAGCAACGATCGTGAAGAAAAGGATGTGATTTTGTTTCATTTTCATTTTTTATTGAAATGTTTTCGTACAGATTGATTGTCTTTCATTGATATATGCTCAAGGTAAATCAATATTTTCTTTGACGAAAAAAAAAACGGACGAACAGAGGCGGAAGCAAAAAAGAACATCTTTCTATTGCATGACAATTATCTTTTCAGCCTACTCAAGTGTCAATATATAATCGTACATTTGATTCAATCGAAATCATTTCATTTTCTAATCATGTCGATGAAACTTGTTTTTCTTCTTGCTCTTGTCTACGTTTGTAAGTTTGAAAAAAAAAAGATCGAATTCTTCTTTTGTCAAATAACTGAAACATATCTTAGATATGAACTGTCAAACCGAAGCTATTCGTTGTTATTCATGTTCGGACTGTGCGAATACAACGCGAACCAGTTGGGAGACGATTCAAACAGTTAATAAAGATGATGCATGCATTGTAAAGACAACTGATTTTATATTTCGAAAAGAAACTTTTCTTTTTGTTTAGAAAACTGTGATTTCGGCAACACCCAATGATCAGCAATTAATGTATCGTGGTGCTTCATCGCATTGCACGAGCTTTTCAAGTCGATATAGTTCGATTGTTTGCTGTAACACTGATTTATGTAATGCTTGATAAAAGACAGAATAAATTAACTTGCTGATGATTGCTTTCGTCATCGAAAAAGAAATGTGTTTGTGTAACCTTGTGTTGAGTGATTTAATTAAATATTGATCTCGGCTTCGAAGCAAATAAAAATAAAAAAAAGAAAGAAAGACAATAATTTGCTAAGTTAAAAAATTTATTATCAACACAGAGAAAGAAAACGAAGACGAACAGCAAATCAATTCAATTGTTCGTAGACATTGTTTTTTGATATTGTGAAAGGATGATTTGCAATGGTTGTTGGTATTTATCACGTAAACGACGTTCGAATATCTTGAAACTTCGTCGTTGCGATTGAATTTGAGATTTTAATTGTTGAAATGTTTGAATCTTTTTACAATTGACATATTTATCTCGCAGCAAACGTTGTTCGATTTGAAATTGAAAGTTTTTTTCAAGTAATTCTTGTGCTTCATTTTCTAATCTTTGACATTCGCTTTCAATGAAACTCGTTTTTCGATCGATATCATTGATTTCATTCTCTTGAAACGAAACAAAAATCATCGAAAACATCGACAAACATCAATTTCAAAACTTACGAATTTGATTTATCAATTGAATTTTGTTCAAATTAGAAACAGGTGGCTAAACAAAATATATTTGATTACTTTTTTTTCCGACTACAATCATTGTCAATCGTTTTACCTTTCGTACACGACACATTGTGTTTATACCTTAGTATGCAAATTAACAAATGATTAGCACCGGTTTTTTTTATCACAAATCGTGATTGTTATATTCTATGCTTGAATGAATCCATTTGTCTGCAGATTTTCACCTTCTTCCCCGATGATTTGCGTTAAATAATGACGTCATGATATATCAGTCATTCAGATAAAGAAAGAAGAAAGAAGTCGGGCAAATGACGCATGTTCTCTTACTGTTCAACAACTGTATAGTCGAATCTTATCAGTAATCTTTGTATAAATAAGAGAACGAAGAAGAATTATAGGAATTAATGTTTGATTATCGGTGAAATTGAGATTTCAGTTTTGCTCGAAATAGATTAGTGATGACGAAAAGAACAGACGTAGAAATCAAATAGGAGTATCTTTAGTTTTTTTATGAATATTAATGAGAAGAGCGGAAATATATTCGAAATGTCGAAGATAGAAGAGGATTATTCGCATGAATATTTAATCGATTGAAGACATAAAATCTTGTATTTTTTTTCAGGAGAATGGCAATGATAGAAATGATCGAACAATCAACGAAATTACTTCAAAGATTTTCGAAGAAGAAAAAATTCTATAAAACTAAACATGAAGAAATCAATGAGCAACCGGCACCACCACCGATTCCAATGGCAAACTCGTTTTTAAGTCCACCACCGATCATGACAAGATCGGATTTGTCGAGATCGATATCGAATAATTCGATTACATTTGCATCCGTTTTCGATCAATCAGATAACGAAACGCCTGTAAGTCGAACAATTTGAATCTTCAGACACAATTAAACTAAACATTCTTCTTTCAAAGACTTGTCATCTTGATCTATCAAATGAAAGTGGTGATTTAGTAATCGTTGTTCCAAATAAATTCGTAACAAACGAACCTATTCTACAAGCAAATAACAGTGAACCTTATCCATTTCGGTCTGAAATACCGAAATCTCATTCATCGAATTATTTATCACCATCGAATTTCTCGAGAAAAAGATCCCTTCGAAATTTGCTTCATTCACGTCGACCAAAAAAACTTCATCATCCGATTCGAACCAAATCTGCACCTGATTTAATCCCAACAATGACTCAACCAATATCTCATCGACAACAACAACAACAACGAAAGAAACTCAAACCAATTCGTCGATGGTTTAAATCATCATCCGTAGGACGATTGATTCATACGTTCCTCAAACATCCTACACCAGTTTATTCGAACCAAATCGAATCGAAATCACCAATCAGTTTGAGCAAATATTCGGATGTTATCTATTAAGAAATGTAACTGATTCATACATTTTATTTGTCCGTTTTTTCTTCTTTTTCTGAATACAAATATTACGTATGCGCGTATGTTTATATCGGGTACGATGATTAATTGAACAGCTGATGACAACAACAAATATGATATAACACTTCTCGTTTTTCTTACTACAGGATTAAATGGGATGATATAACCGAATCATTTATTTTTTTTGTATTACTGGCCTTTGTACGATAGTTCGTAACTAAAAATCTAATTAATGATTGATGTTTTCTTACTGTCAAGGTAGACAGGCGTACTATTAATAAATTTGAACGACATCTATATAGTATTTATAAATGTGCAATCGTATAGTTTATAAGAATTTGGAATTGAATCGGTATTTTGCACACTTGATTTTCAATAAAATAGCAATCGTTATAGTGAAAATAAATCCTCATAAGGATATTCGACTACGTACCTACCTGTACGAACGAATGACTATAAGTAATGAATGAATGATTGTATGCATTGACAAGACAGAAAATAAATATGTCCTTGAAAAACAACGACGGCGACATATTGTCGATTGATTCGCGGCTTACTCTTTCGGACAATCATACAATACCTCGTTTCGGCCTGGGCACATGGCGATGTGAGCCCGAAAAGGTTCAAAATATTGTCCGAGAAGCTATCTTAAATTATGGCTATCGTCATATCGACGGGGCTTGGTTGTACAAAAATGAAGATGAAGTTGGCAATGGTATTCATCAAGCTCTCGAACAGAGCAATGGTCGAATTAAACGAGAAGATTTATTTGTCACAACAAAACTATGGAATCAAGTAAACAATCATAACGCTTTTTTTCGATTATTATCGTTGTTTTTTTTAGCATCATGTACCCGAAGATGTTGAATGGGCGTTTCACGATAGTTTGAAAAAACTTCGACTGGAGTACGTTGATCTTTATCTGATGCATTGGCCAGTTGCATTTCGTAAAATGTCAGAAAATCAATGGTCACAAAATGAAGATAAAACAGTGCGATACTATGCCGAAGGTACAACTCTTGCTGACACATGGCGAGCTATGGAGAAACTAATCGATCAGAAACTTGTTCGTTCGATTGGTGTATCGAATTTCAAGCCCGAAGAACTCGAGGAAATTCTTCAAATCGCTCGAATAAAACCCGCTGTCAATCAAGTCGAACTTCATCCGTTTTTAAATCAACAAGATCTACGCGAATATTGTACAAAGAAAAACATAATCATCACAAGTTATTGCCCATTGGCAAATCTGAAACGACCAGGCGAAAGTGAAGAAGAAGCATCGGCTCTCCATCACCCAGTTATTGTTGAACTTGCCAAAACGAAGAATAAAACACCGGCACAGATTATCATTCGATGGCATTTGCAACACAATCTTACAGTTATTCCGAAAACGGTCACACCCGAACGATTACAAGAAAATTGTCAAGTTTATGATTTTAGTTTGACCAATGACGAGATGAAACAAATCGATGAAATCGAAAAAACTCGTCGTCGACGTTTTGTTAATCCGCCTTTTCTTAAACCAGGAGATAAAAATGTATTCGATGATTAAATAAATAAAGATAAGAACATTTTTCTCTGTGATAACAATTCTTTTCAGTAGAAACAAAAAGAATGCAATTTGATGAGAAATCTGTTGAGTTGTTAGATGAACTTTTCAAAGAAGATTATCGTGCTGATGAACCAGGGGCCGCAATTTTAATTAGTATTAACGAAGAAATTGTTTATCAACGTTGTTTTGGCCTTGGAAATGTTGATAAAAATGAAATGATAACAGCGAATAGTAATTTTCGTTTAGCTTCATTGACAAAACAATTTACTGCCTATGGAATTCATTTGCTTGAAAAAGAAAATCGATTATCAAAAAATGATTTTATTGATAAATATTTACCGAGTGGATTTAAAGACAAATGTCCGTTAATTAGTCAGAAAATAACAATTCAACATTTACTCGAACATACTTCAGGTCTAATCGACTACGAAGACTATGATTTGTCTATTCATGATCAATGGTTAGACAATGATGTTTTAAACATAATCGAAGATCGAACACTATTCGAACCAGGAAGTGAATATCGATATAGTAATACCGGTTATATTATCTTGGGTTTAATTATCGAACAAGTTTCAACGAAAACCTTAGGAGAGTTTTTTCATAATTCAATTTTTCAGCCGTTTCATATGCAAACAAGTGTACTCTATGATCCAAAACACGCGCTGATTACTCATCGAGTCTTAGGCTATAAAAAACAAATGGACGAATATAGATTATGTGATCAGAGTGTAACGAGTGCAACGGGAGGTGATGGAGGGATTTATACGTCATTGAATGATTATTTTCAATGGTATCGTTGTTGTCAATTCAATGAATCGACGAGTCCATTTCCAATAGAATCAACACCATTGTTTTATACGAACGGTTGGTTTCTATCGGATTCAACTGGTCAAATACGTTCGCATACGGGTTTTTCCTGTGGTTTTACTCATCAAGTTTATCGAATCGATAAAAATAATCAGAAGATTCTAGTTTTATATTTAACAAATATCGGCGAATGTGGTGATAGAATTCAGAAATTCAATCGATTTCTCATCGAACATTTTCGACAATTAATTCCAAATAATATCCAACTTCTCTGGGAAATCAAAGACATAACACGTTGATTAATCTTGTCTTTTATTTTGACAAAAAAAGAAAGAAGAAGATAAAGAAAAAGCAGCAAGAATAAATGATTTGTTCGTTTCAGTCGAATATTGTACATATCCAGTTTATATATATATTTATAATTATTAATTGTTTGTTAATATATACGATCGATGAATTGAGAAGAAAAAGGAAAACGAACAGATCATCACCGAATCTAAGAGAATTTTCGGAAGTAAACGAATGTTTAAAGGTTCGATTAAATACACACACACGCGCGCACAATCACTGTTTATAAATAAGTTTCGAAAAAATTAAATACGACCACGACAAACAGGGCAAATGCCAGTTGTTATTAGCCAAGTACCGACGCATTCGGAATGAAATATATGACCACATGCAAGTTTTTTAACCGCCTCATTCGCCTCATAATTTGTTTGACAAATTGCGCTACAAAGAAAAACGAAATGATTTCATTGAACTCTTTCTCTCTCTCTCTCTCTCTCTCTATCCTACCATTCAGTTTGATTGAAAGGATCAGGTTCTTGGCCATATGAAACCACTGGTATAGCATTAATTTTCTCTTTAGATGCCGGAGGATTTGTATTAAGCGGTACAGGTGATGCAGATATCCAGCCCTAATTGAAAACAAAAGACAAGTTTCTTCTTTCATTTCGTTTTTCGTGTTTTGTCTTACTCGAATTAAATTCAGCAGTGGCACAGTAATCGATGCCGGTAGACAATAACTCAACATAATGCCTAATGTCAAACCCAAACAACAAAGAATCAAGACAAGTGGTACGATGAGCAATGGCGTTAAGATTCGAATCCATTGCCAAATCAATAATGTTCGATATAAAGTCGGTTCAGCCGTTCGACATTCGCCTCCAGTTCGTGGTTTAAATAAAAATAAAGCTCCAACTGAAAAATAATAAATAACAACAACAGCGCCAAGATAATTCAACGTGTATTGAAATCCGTAGTAATACCCATAGATACGACGGCCGTTGGTTATTCGATTACAAAGTTGACTAACAATTAAATTAAGAATATGTAAACTAGTCGTACAACTAAACAGAATTAAACCCGCATAGGCATAAGATTTCAGCGGTGCTCCAAGATAGAGATCTTTGCTAGTCGAATAAATACATGATGAGTTTTGAACGTTTCTCATTGCTGCTGAGACAGTACCGATGTATGTACTATTGATAATTAAAAGAAATGAGAGAATTAAAAATTCGAGACGAAATGTTCGTCGCGGTGGAATTTCTGGTTTCGTCGGAGGAATAAACATGGTCAGTAATGTGCTTACACATGTTATTCCAACACAAAAACGCATCAGTTCACATTCAGTGGATATCGGTGATGATGAGAATGCGTATGATGTTCCAACACAAACAGTAATTAGCTTAAAAAACCCGAAAAATGCTCGTAGACCGGTCGCACGTCGAAATCGTTCTTGCCGTTCTTCTTCAGATGCATTTCGATAGCTCCGCGAAAGATTTCGAATCAAATTCATGCCGATAATCGTCAAATCAATAAAATAGAAGATTGTCAGAGTTATCGCTATCGATGTCAAACGACTGCCTGTGGTGCATTTTTCATTGTTCGATGAAAGACCAATTAACAGGATAATAATATCAACTAAACGATAGACGAGTTGCAGTGCACCATCAGATAGTATTCTATTGATGTCGTTAAAAGTATCTGTCCATGCCGGTTCAGACACATCGAGTCGAGATGTTGGAGTTGTGGGTGTATCGGGTATTCCACTTCCGTTTTCCAGTGCATTTGCGGAATCGATTTGCGAATCTGAATAAGTCACAGCACGTGTATCGATATGTGCTGATGCCATTGTGACTGTAAAATAAGAAACGCGACAAAATTTACTAAAAAGAAAACAAAGCAAAAGAAAAACCTATTAGATTTTGCTCGTAGTGGGAAGAACAGCTATGACTGTTTCGTAATGCGTTATTGCTCGATTTAATTCTCTTTTCAAATTCATAGGCTCGTTCGAACGACCAATCGGACTCGAGCAAGATGTCCCGACCGTCGATGAGTGTAAACACACATACATTTGACGACCTCGGGCAAACATTTCGTTGTACTCAGTATTTAGATAGTTAGTTAGAAAGGCTTTGTTTGAAAATGGAGAAACAGATCGAGAAAAAGGCACCCGTTCGACAAGAACGTTGGTATTTCGGTGGTCTAGCTGGTGTTCTCGCTGCGTGTTGCACACATCCACTTGACACGTTGAAAGTTCAATTACAAACACAACAACGAGCTGATTATGGTTTAGTTTGTAAATAAAATTCTCACGGATTTCGTTTTTGTTTCGATGATGTTTTTTGCTTAGCTATGGCTGTGAAAGTTATTCGTGACGATGGATTTCTCGCACTTTATAACGGCTTATCAGCGTCATGTCTTCGTCAGGCAACGTACACAACGACACGTTTTGCTATTTATGGCGCTGTAAAATCTGTTAAAACAGATGGAAATTTAAGTTTCATAGAAAAAATCGCGCTTGCATTCGGATCTGGCGCTGTCGGTGCTTTTGTTGGTTCGTAGAGAGAGAGACGGAGATAAAATATAATTTGAAATGCAAATGATAATGATGATTTAGGTGCACCAGCTGATTTGGTTAATGTTCGTATGCAGAATGATAGTAAATTACCTCGAGAACAACGACGTAATTATAAACATGCAATTGATGGACTCGTTCGAATTTGTCGAGAAGAAGGACCAAAGAAACTTTTCAATGGTATACAAAAAAGAAAATTCTCGATTTCATTTCAAAAAAATGACGAATCCTGTTTTCTAGGAGCATCAATGGCTGTTATTCGTGGAGCTTTTGTCACCGTCGGTCAAATTGCTTTCTACGAACAAGCCAAACAAGTTTTATTAGCAAGTGGCTATTTCAAAGATAATGTTGTTACACATTTTACATCGAGTTTTTTGGCCGGTGCCGGAGCTACTCTATTAACAATGCCGTTGGATGTCATGAAAACTCGATTGATGAATGCACCACCTGGAACATATAATTCTCTTTTCGATTGCTTGAAAGATATTATGAAAGTCGGTCCGTCTGGTCTTTTCAAAGGTTTTATGCCTGCTTTCATTCGTCTTGGTAAATCGAATTTTATTTTCTTTGAAAATCAAATTTCGTTTTTTTCTTTTCTTAGGACCTCATACGATCTTAATGTTTATCTTTCTCGAACAATTGAAGAAAAATTTTGGATATATTCAAGCTGAAAAAAAATAATTTAAATTCTCTCTCTCTCTTTCTCTCTTCTCCCTATGAACAGTTCTTAAATTTAGTTCAAATTTTCAGTGCTCAACTTGTATTCATTCTTTTTGTTCTTGCTTACACGTTTAGCATAGTTTATTTAAATAAAGGACGTATCTATTTTTCGATTTTCCAAATGTTTCGCTTTCATATTTTAATTCAAATAAAAGGCAACGCTTTTTTAGAAAATGAGAAAATCAACCAAAAGCAAATCACTTTCTTCGACAACGACTTCCACTGATTTAGACTTGTTCAGTAGTTATTCACACGAACAAGTTCATATCTATGATAAACTTTGTTCAAGTCTTTCATCTCTCTGTCAAATAGCCTATTGTACGACCGAAGGTGTTCATATTTGTGTGCCTCCGACCTACAATCGTCAAACATCGACATCAAATCTTTCGCCTTCATCATCGTCAATGTTAATCACTCGAATTAAATATCCATTCGAATCAACAGATCAGACAAATTCAATTTCATCGAACTCAACCGCTTATATCTTCTTCGAGAAAATCAAAAATACTCTTCTCCCGAAACTCTATCAATCGTACAAACTTCGACCCAGTTCCTTATCCTCGTTCGATCGTTTACTATCGAGTGATTTAACTCAGTACAAAGGCTTTCGGCAATGTTTATTTTCACCATTCGATGTCACAGTGAATCGCGGTCAAAGTATCTTAGCAACAATTAGTTGTGCACATGAAGTGTTCGTTTACGAAATTGTTTCGTCCTCGAAACGATTTTTCAATTCTGAATCAGCCAATTTGAAATTCGATTTAACGAAAATTTTATTCGAAAGTCAAGAATTTGAAAAGATTTTTCACGATTCAGAAAATGAGAATGATCATCGTTTACTTTACAGTCATTTAACAACGAGAATTCTTTGGAGTCAAACAGGAAAATATCTTTTTCAGCTGCAATATTCAGGTCATTTGATTGTTTGGATTTTCGATGGATTGAAACTTGAAAATGAAAAATCTTTGAAAATTATCGATACGAAAATTTCCAAACCTTTGACAATGATTTGGAATGAGAATCAACAACATTTGATTGTTATTGGGAAAGAAAATCAACGAATTTTAATTGAAATCGAACGAATGATGACGATCAATGAAATCAAACAAATCGATGAAAATGATTTTATGAATGTTGATCATTGTGAATTTATTGAAATTAATCAACAAACTTCGATTTTAATCGAAAGTAAAATAAACTATTGTTTAATCTCTCAAATTACTTTCGACAAAAATCAGGTCTAACACTCGAAATTTACCTTCATAAGTTCATTTATTTTTTCGATTTCTGTAGCCAACAGTTCGTCAAATTGACTATCGAATGCTTTCATCACCAATTGTCGGTCTTGAAAAGTCATCCTCGAATCCTCATTCGATTCTTATCGGTTGTGAAGACGGATCTATTCATTCACTTCAGTTATCTTCTCAACTTCCAATAGCAATCGTTGAATTGAAACCGATTGCTTCCGGTCAGATTAAATCTTGTTCACGAAAACCACTTCTACTTCGTCATTTTAATTTGTCATTCAATGAATTTCTTCTTGCGCGAATTTTCTATTCGCCAATTGTTTCTCCGAATGTTAAATTCGGTTTTGTACTTTGTACATTTCATCGATGGACTTCGAAATCTTCACTGACATTCGAACGGATTGTTGAAGAGTTTCTTTCGAGAACGAATACGCCGATTTGGAAATCATCCGATGAATTAGCTGTTATTCTTCATGAAATTTCACGTGATTCCGAAACTCAATTTCAAGCAAAGAAGATTACGAATGAAAATTTTGCACAATTACAACGTTTATGTCGATTGAATAGTTTATTTAGTCCGAATAAACAAATAACAAATATCGATAATCAATTACTGCAAATCTATCGTCGACAATTATCATCGATTCTCTCGAAATATTTCTCGAAAATGATGAATAAACTTACTCCAGTGGAATTATCGATCTATACAATTTGTGTTAAAGATGAATCTTATTCGTCATCATCATTACTTTTATGTCCATTGTGCAATTCTTTGTTAAATTTAACTTCAACTGATCTGCTTTATGCAACATGTCAAAATAAACATTCATGGCCACGATGTTCACGAAGTTTACTACCATTGATGATGGAAACATCTGAGATCTGTGCATTATGTGATCGAACAATTAATTCCTTGGGGAATTTGCCACATTTTCTCAAATATAAAGATTCAGATTTAAGATTTTTCTTTTCATCTTTATGTTCTTTTTGTATGTAATTAAAAATAAAATCACCTTGGACATTAAACTAAGCTAACTATCTGTGTTGCTTTTATCCTACATTTTCAATCCTGAATTCTCTCTCTACGATCAGTATAATCACATGCTTATTTCGCCGTAACTTCTCGATTTCTCTACAACTCACGTTCTTACACTACCTTAACGTCATTTCACATCATGAAATAAATAAACTCGGATATTTTCCCTTCGAAATAATCAGTGTATGCACTGGACATCCCCACTCAACATCTTTTAGATATATCTACAATCTTTTACAACTATGATTGACCTTTTCATCTTTTCCTTCTATCTTAAAAAACGTTTTTTAACAAACTATCCTGCGATGTATTTCATTTATTTTCACCATAATCCTACAGACAATCTACCAGTAACGATATGACACTTTGATTTATTTGTATCGAAAACATAAGAAAACTTAATTCTTTACATTGTCTTCACATAAACAATCATTCCATTCATCTGTTTTGCTCAGTTTCAACTCAACATTTCAACTCATTCTCATCATCGCA